>Ga0206124_10001086_pt1 | contig 21891 bp, 23 predicted proteins | sample Helgoland_Spring_3_FD_148671 | JGI IMG/M metagenome (GOLD analysis project Ga0206124, IMG submission 148671) | Pelagic subsurface seawater microbial communities from Kabeltonne, Helgoland, North Sea - Helgoland_Spring_Bloom_20160321_2 | ecosystem: Environmental > Aquatic > Marine > Epipelagic ... | reverse complement strand
CAAACCTTTCATCAACAACTTTATCACCGGGAGTAGTAATACCCACACGAGGACGGGAATTAGAAAACTTAGGACTAAGAGATATGAGACCAATCGGATAATCGGTAGGAACAAAATGTGATCCTTCGGTTTCGATTGTAATAAGGATTCCTCTTTCGTTGGCAAAGTGTGTAAGTTCATTTACTAAAGCGGGATGCATTGTGGGAGAACCACCCGTCAGCATCATTTCTTTTACATGTGGGTTCTTATCATAAATATCAATTATGTCATTAAATGTAAATGTGCCTTTTTGAGGGTGGATTGAAGTATACCAGCTGTCACACCACCCCCCCTCACCAAACCAACATCGGTGAGTACATCCTGTAGTTCTAACTGCAATAGTAGGGCGTCCAAAGCGAGAACCCTCACTCTGAACACACCTATATACTTCAAGTACAGGTAGTACTTTATTATAATCTTCTATTCGTTTGTTTGGCATTAGATATTAGTTTGTTCTCTAGTAAATATAGCACTATTTTTTCCGTGTTCTGAAAATTCAACTTGTCTTACTTTAACTCGATTATTTGTTTCTTCTTTAACAAAAGTATCTAGTTTTTCAAAAACATATTGAGCAAATCTCTCTGCTCCAGTAGCTGGAATTATTCTAACTTGGGCTGCTCCTGCTTCGTCCATCCTTTTAAATGACTCAAGAAATGGATCATCTTCTGCTACAATCATTGTATGATCAAACATATATTCCATCCATGCTTTAGGATTCATACCATCAATTTGAGTTTTAGCACGTTTCATACCACCGAAATCCCAAACCCAATTCTTTTCATCAAGTTCCCCTTCAAACCATACTTTAAAACTTACCCCATAACCATGGAGAAATTTACAGTGAGTAGCATCTGCTTTCCATTGACGAAATACACAAGTAAACCCATCAAATATTTTTGTTGATTGATACATTAGGCTGCGTTTAAGATTTGTTCAACATGCGTTCGTACAGTTTCCCAATTAACAATTCCTCGGTCATCTGCGTAGAGAACTGGGTCGGGTCTGCCCAATTTAATAAATGCTTCAACCCTTTCGACCGAAGAAGCTGATTTATAATCGCTGTACCACTTACCATTAATATTAATGGGCTTGTAACTAGTGTTTGTATTAGCATAAACTGTATCAAAGTCAAGTCCAAGCTTATCACAACATTTGACCCCATCTTTAAGTATATCAAACTTATCCCCATCGAGATAAGGGGTAATATAGCTAACGCGGTTAGCGTCCCAGTTACCTTCGGTGAAGGCAATATAATCTGCGTCCCTGAATTCTTGTCTGCAATCAGGATAGATCGCGTGATCACCTGCATGGATGCCCATTGCAATAAAGACTTTTGTATTTTTTTCATTTGCTATAGATAATGCTACTGCTTGAATAATTGATGAAAAAATCTTATTCCTATTAGGAACAACTGTCTCTTTCATATTTTCTTGTTCGTAATGCCCTTCAGGTACCTCATCTCCACCTTCTACGAGAGCGCTATTAAGCATAGGAGCTAAACCATCAAGTTTAATTACTCCATATTTTACTTTTTGACCACTGTCATTAAGAAAGTTTACTAATGATTGGGCACGTTCAAGTTCTACTCTATGCTTTTGACCATAATCAAAAGAGAGGCAAGTAACCTCATAACCATCTGTTAATAGTCGAAGCAAAACCGTACTGGAGTCCATACCTCCTGAGAGGCTAAGTACTGCTTGTTTTTTCATGTAATGTTATTTATAAATTTAAAAAATGTTGTATTATGCTCAATTGTGTTAAATATATCAGAATTAAATTCTGTGTCAATAACTTCATCAATTTTAGTCTTAGGTTTACTATCTAACCCCCAATTTTTATAAGAGTCTCCGTCAAAAGCAGCCATAATAGGATTAGATGTATCAATAGATTCAATTTGTTTTATATCCTTGTAATATAAGAACTCTTGTGGGAGTGAACAACCTAAGAGATGAATTCTATCAGAATTTCCTATAAGTCCCATATTAATCATTTTACTAATCACCAATTGACGGCCTAAAGCTTTGCCTATGTCTTTATTAGGATGTGGGAATACTTCGTTATAATAACTGGCCCCATATGAAAATGCTATTTTGGTGTAACCTAAGTATTTATACGTTTGATAACACTTTATTACCTCATGTAACGACTTACCTTGCACAACAGCAACTTTAGTTACAGATTCTGGTAGCTCAATGAAGCTCCATTCTTTAGCATTTCGCATAGATTTAATATGATCCTCCCAAGCGTCTGGTACTATAAATTCATTAGGTTTAATGTCTTCAATAATAGAAATCATTCTTCCCTTTGAGTAAGGTACGCCTAACTCATGTAGGGAATTATCCATTATAACATACCTGTCTTTGTTAGTATTAAAAAATTCCCTATATCCCTCATATTCATCATATAAATGAGGGAGAAGGTAATCGTAATCATTAAACTCAAGACTAGCTTCTAAATATGCTACAGGTACTTCGTGTGATACTTTCATTAAAATGGTGAGTCAACAGGATCAACTTGAATTTTAGGTGGACGACCACGACGTGGTTTCGTCACATTATTAAACTTATGGTATTTTGATATACATTGAATATAAAACGCCTTTAGCGTACCATCAAATTCAAGTAAATCATTTTCATAATCTTCTCGAGTCATTTTAAACGTGTTGAGGAAATCACGTTGTAATTGAGCAAGATTTTCTTTTTCATACTTTTCATGATCCTCACGTAAACGACGTCTGCGGTTACGATCAATTGTGGTGTCATGTGCCCACTCATTTATATCATCAGTTGAAAGACGTTTTTGTTCAATTTCCCAATCGCAATAATAAATTTGCCAACGATAAGGACTATCATTATAATCACCATTTTCAATTTTATCGATTAATGGAGAATATTTATGAAGGGCTTTACCCAAACGGGTCCAACGTCGCCACCAAAAAAATTGATTGTAATTAAGCTTTTGGAGCTTTGATAAATTCTTTTCAATAACCTCTATTGAATGCGTCATGATGTAAATATACGCACTAATATATTAGAATCCAAATTTATCTTTTACCTCCGTAATATTCTTTTGCATGTCCTTCAACAATGAGTTGTTGATTAACATTAATAAGAGTTAAAGAAGATTCACCAGGAGTAGGGGTTAGTGTTGTAACATGAACTGTAGCTAAAGCTCTACCAAACTTGCCTAAACCTGATACTTTAAGAAGGCATTTATTATTATTTAGTTCTAGGATTTCTTTTAGTCTATCTTTTGCTGCTAAACCTAATTTTTTTTCTTCTAAATCTCGGGTTCTAGATTCGGGAGTGTTAATTCCCTCCATTCTTACTGTTATTTTTTTCCAGGTGTTAAAACCTAAGTCAACAGTACATTTAATAGTATCTCCATCAACTACTCTATCAACAATTGCGTTATATTCGTACATTATTTCTTAGCAAATTTTTCTAAGCCTGCTATACTGAAGCTACCTAATGTTATAATAACAAATGAATTGTAAATGGCTTCATTAATAACAAGATCTTTTCCAAAGTAACCTGTTGCTAAATCTACTAATGCAAAAATTGTCATAATTGCAAATGCTGAAAAACCTACTACTGATTTTTCGTTAATATCGTTTTCGTCTTTAAAAATATCTGAGAATGCCATGTTGTTATGTTGTTTTAAATTATTCTATAATTAAAACCGACTGAAAAATCATGCCAAGCACGATTCCAGTATTTATGGTATTTTCCTTGGGAAAATAATCCTAATTGTTTATTTACTTGCCATCCTAAAATTAACCCACCTGTGTAGTCAAACCAAGTATTACCATCAACAAAATTAGTATATGAGTATTCATTTTTGGCACTTACATGGAGAGGTAATACACTTGCCCAAGAGTGAAGCCAAAATGATTTAGTATAGTGGTAATAATCATATCCTAATACTAACGAATGATTCCATTGGTAAGGTAATAATGCTCTTTCTTGATCAACATATTCACTTAATACATTAGGAAGTGCTATAGCATTCCAAACTATATTATTTTCAGCAACTACGGCACCATCAGGATTAACCCATTCTCCCTCAAAATTAGTACCATAACCTTGTTCAATAGCTATATTTGTAAAGTCAGCTCCTGCTAATTCAGATAAAGGATTGAATCCATAAGGCTCAGAAAAACGTTGTACTAAACCAATGTTTAGGGAAAATTCTTTAGCTATATTATATCTATAGCGTTGTGAAGCTTCAAAATATCTTAGATCAGCAAAACCATCTTGCACATACTCTACTTTTAAAATCCAATGATCATGAACATATCTTAAAAAGTGTTGTTGGTCTACAAATTTACTTCCTTGTTGTCTTTTATAATCAAATTCAAATAAGTATTCTAAACCTTCTACATTACCTACTGTAGCAGCATCAGAGACTGAAGTTTCAGTGCCATTATAAAATACGTTTTTTCTATTTTCATAATCTAAACGAGCAATTTTTCTAACACCAAAAGCTAAAGTATAATCAAAAGGGGTAGATACGATACTTTCTTCTAAAATACCTGTAGAAGGATTTATTGAATAAAGACTAATATCTGCTAATGAATTATTACCTGTTACAGCAGTATAAAAAGTAGCAAATTTAAGTTGTTGTTTACCCCAGTCTTTAAGTTGTTGGGCTTGTGCTAAAAGAGGTACACAACATAGTAAAGTGATTAAAAGCTTTTTCATTGTTTGATAATTTTTTTAACAAATTGTAACTCATTATGTGTAAGAATTAAATTATAAATTCCACTTTCAAACCCACTCATATCAATTTGTTTAACATTAGGTATTTCTGACACAGGTTGCCCAATAGCATTATAAAGTACGGCATTTATCTGCAAGTTACTTGCGATATTAATGATGTCATTTGTTGGGTTGGGGAATACTATGATTTCATTTTCACCATATTCTATTACGCCAGTTATTGTGTTATTTTCATTACAATAGTTGTACAATTCTTGACATCCATCGACCCAACCATTAACACAGCAACTAGGACTAACATCTATAACCCAAGCAAAACATTCATTTTCTAAATCTAATAAATTATATGCTTCAACTACGGGGTTAGTACATCCTGCATATACGGTTTCACAAGTACCATTATTAGTATTTGCTTCTTCATCATAATTAGCAGCTTGTGGGTCAGTACAACCATAAATGAATGGTTCACAACTAAAATTTTCAGTATTAGCTTCAGAATTATAATTAAATGCTGTTGGGTCTGTACATCCTTCTACTACATCTTCACATGAATCATTATTTACATTAGCTAATTCATTATAATTAAATGCTTCAGGATCTGTGCAACCGTAAATAGCATCTACACAATCAAAATTATTTACATTAGCTAATGGATTAAAATTAAGTGCTAATGGATCCATGCACCCTTCTACAATTAGAACACAAGGATTAGTTGAATCAGTAGCTGAATTCCATTGTACAGTAGCATCTGGGTCATAATTAAATTGGGTATCGTCCATACATCCAAACTCAGCTAATACTTGACAGTCACCATTATCGTAATCAGCTATAAATCCCTGAGTATGGTACTCTAAAAATGCTGGGCTAGTACATCCCGGATTGTAGTAACAGCTATTGTCTTCAGTATTGGCTCCTGCTATGTAATTAAAAGCTGTTTCATCAAGGCAACCATAAACATATGGTTCACAAGTATTTCCACAATATAAGTCTATTTCATAAATGTACCACCCGCTTTCTCCAGTAAAAGGAATTGCACTAAAGAAGGGAACATCTAAAATAATATCACCTTCAGGGTTAGTTAAAGTAAATCCACACTGTTGAATAGTATTAATTGATTGAGGAGTAACAAAGAAATATACATAAGTTTCTTTAGAAGCATCTAATCCAGATACATTAAATGATATCTCAGTACCATCATTGGGGCCCATTTGATATTGAGGTGAAAAATACCATTGTTGGTGTATTCCAATCCAACTACCAAACCAACCATCTCCAACACCATCAGTAAGGGTTAAAGTATAATCGCAAAATTGGATAACATCTTCAGTGTTGGCTTCAGGGTTATAATTAAATTGAGTTTCATCTAAACACCCTAATACAATAGGAGTAATACAAAGAGATTCTAAAGGATTATCTACAATAGCATCTGGGTTGTATTCTATAAAATTGGGGTCGGTACAACCTACTATATCAGTTACCTCACCACATACTGTAGGGGTAAACATAGTAGATAAAGTTTCATATCCAAAGTTTCCATCAGGAAATTCATCTTGGAGATTATATAATGTATCTCCATTACAATTAAATATTTGGACATTACCACTTTCTAAGTTAGGGTTATTGGTAGCACATGAAGCACATAACCCATCACCATAGGAATCAGCTATTACTACATCATAGTCAACTCCTATAGGTAAACACACAGTAGTAGAAATTGGAATACCAGGTGCTGCTCCAGAATATGTGCCTACAGGGGCAGAAGTTATACCTCCTTGATCACCGTATAAAATCCAACTGGTTTCTGGTCCAAAGTTATCAGGAGTAACTACTATTTCAATTGGTGCTTCACCTAAAGAACAATCAACATTTTGTACTACACATGATCCATCATCAAAATTAACCCAAGGACTCCAGTTAACAGCATTAGTATTAGAACATCCGGGAATAGCACCACATGGTAAACATGATTCCCAGCAATATTTAAGAAGCGTTTGATCTTCACCTTCAATTACTTCTAAAGTTCTATTTACAAATCCATTACCATCAAACAAAAAGCATGAATTTTCACCAATACCTACAGGCAATTCTTGTAAATCTGGGTTATTGAAATCGGCAAACTTCCATAAATAATTACCTTCTTGTATAGGAATAGTTATAAACCATTCATCACCTTCATCATATTCCATAGGAATAACTTGCCAACCATTCCAACTTCCTAATACACCAGGAGTTTCTATTTCGGGGGGTGCATTAGCTAAATTAACTCTAAAGGTTATATCTGAGGTAGGTAATTCACAAGGGGTTAAATTAAAATCATAGCTAGCTATAGATGATCCAAATTCATATTCTTCGAATATTACACCTTCACAGTTATTAGCTGTTATGAAAAATCCTTCTCCAAATTCACAACAAATACCATCACCAAAAGCGTCAACAATTGTAAATGTATAGTCAGTATTAGAATTTAAGAATATTCTTTGTTCAACTAATGTGCCAGGTAGTGTACCAGCATAACTAGGACTGACAACAACTGTATCAGCTCCTTGTGTTATTACCCAAGCCGTTTCTGAGGGGTAATTATCAAGTTGGATTGTAAGATCTAAGTATGTTGGCTGAGCTAAACATGTAAGACCAATAAGTAATAAAAGGGAGGTTAATAATTGTTTCATTAAAATTTGCTCATTATGATTTCGTCTATGGATTCTTGCACCTCTTCACGAGTAGCTTCCATAGTCATCATAATGTTGGCTTGGAACCTTGCTACTTCTTCCCCATTATCTAAAACAAGGATTGTAGGTACTACAACTATTTTATATTCAGCTGGTAGAGTAGGGTCAGCCATAATATCTACTGTACTTTGGGCACAGTTTGTTAATTCATTTAGCCAGGTTACTTCATTAGATGAATTAAAAGCAGCATTAAATTGAACTACACATAATTCACTCTCCCCACATAAATCTTGAGAAATTGGGGTTGGTCCTGGTTGGGATAAAGGGGAAATAAAAAGTAAAAGTAGAGGTATGATAAAATATTTCATTTTAAATCATCGATTTTTTCTTCTAACCTAATCAGCTGATCTTTAATTTCAGTTACATCTGACTGGGTAGACATGATGGTTTGACGGACTAATTGATCTTTCATATCGAACTCCATTCTTGTTATTTCAGGAGCAGGTGGGGTTGGGAGTTCTTTTGCTTCTGCTATATCAGCTTGTAAAGCAAACCACATGCTTATAACAGTTGCTATACCTACTCCTATTCCTCCTAGGGTCTTAATACTGACGTGAAATCCAGTATCTTCATTTAACTCTTTTGCCATTGTTTTTTGTTAACGTTTTTATATAAAATACAGAAAGGTTCCATTCTAGAGGGATAACCTTTAGAATGAAACCTTTTGTTAAAGACCTTTATTAATAAATATGTTTAGACTATAACTCAGTAAGAGTAGTCTAGATTTATTATTTTACTAATTTAAGCAGCCATGCTTTTATAATATCCCAATTACGAGTAGCAAATACACCTAATGCAAATACTGCCCATTTTTCATATCCTGCTGACCATAATAGTGCTCCAAGAATGACTCCTAATATTCCTTCTACTCCATTAGCAACTACCCAACCTTTAACGATTGTAAAGATTTTTTTAAGAAATTCTAATAATTTTTTCATAATAATTTACTTTTAAAATTCGTGTATACATATTACGCTCCTTAAAAGACCCGCTTACCCGTCACAACTTACACACTCAGCCGTCCTGCTGCCCAAATCGCCCTTTATTACGCTATCTGTGCGAAGATAATAGAGTGTTTTAACTCCTAGTTTCCAAGCTTCCATATGACATTGATTAATCCATTTGGGAGAATCAGTAGGGTCAAAACAAAGGTTCAAAGATTGTGTTTGATCAATATATTTTTGCCTAATAGCTGATTGTCTAACTAATTCAAGTTGATTTACTTCACTAAATGTTAAAAATACTTCTTTTTCTTCTTCAGTTAACCCTGAAATATTTTGGATTGAGCCATTATCCGCTAAAATTTGATCCCAAATATTTTCAGTATTAAGTCCTTTGCTTTCTAGTAAACATTCAAGTTCCTTATTTTTAACAATAAATGTTCCTTTAGCACCATTAAAAGTATAAATGTTTGCTGGGATTGGTTCAATACCTGCTGAGCAGTTATTTAAGCGGGAATTAGATACAGTAGGGGCAATAGCAAGTAAGTGGGTATTTCTCATACCTGTACCTTTACACCATACGGGTTCACCATATTCTTTAGCTAATTCTCTAGAAGTAGCTTCTGCTTTTTGTCTAATATCACTAAATAAAGTATGAGTCCAAGCTGTTGAAGCAATAGAATTAAATGGTAATCCTTTCTTTTGTAAGAATGAATGCCATCCCATAACTCCTAGACCAAGCGCTCTGCCTTTTAAAGCATGCCTATGAGTACGAATCATAGAATCTTTACCATTTGATTTATCTATAAATTCTTGCATTACACCATCAAGGAATCTAATTGATGTCTCTACAACATCTGTGTCTTTCCATTCATCATATTTTGCAAGATTAAGGGAAGATAAACAACAAATAAAACTATGCTCTTCATCTGTATGGAGAGTAATTTCAGTACAAATATTAGTCATACTAACATTTAAATTATTCATAGCATATGCTAAAGGATTGTTTTTATTAACATTATCCTTAAACATAATATAGGGTTCACCTGTTTCAACCCTAGTTTTTAAAATTTCTAACCAAGTTTCCATTGCATCTCCCTCTCTATCTTGCAAACGACGCATAAAAGCATCATCTACAACTACACATTGATGAAGATTAAGACATTGTCTGTTTGGATCACCTTTTGGTCTTCGAATTTGCATAAATTCTTTAATATCAGGGTGATTGATATCTAAATTTACTGAAGCAGCCCCTCTACGAACTGAGCCTTGGTTAGTTGCTATGATTGATGAGTCATAAATTTTACACCAAGGTACTACACCCTCTGATTTACCATTACCTGTAATTGTAGTTCCTCTAGGGCGAATTCTACTTACTGAAATGCCTACACCACCCCCTAAGGCAGTTAATTTCATGAGTTCCGCATTAGTAAGACCAATTCCACGGATTGAATCAGGAGTGTCAATACCAAAACAAGATATGGGCAAACCACGATCGGTTCCGGTGTTAGATAATACCGGACTAGCCAAGCCAATCCAGCCATTCCAAATATACTTAAAAAACTTACTTTCAAGTTCTGGATGATGTATTCTTTCTGCGATTGCTTTGGCAACTCTTCTATATGCTTTTTTAGGTGTTTCATCTGGTAATAAGTATCCTTTAGAAATTGTTGCTATGCCTACTTCATCCATCCATTCAGGATAGTCTTTACCTTTAACCCATTGGGTTGTATCTGCTACTAAATTTCCGTCCATAATTTAAAATATTGATTCGTCCCAGGACATATTCCCTTTAGAATAGTTAGTTACTCGATTTGCAAAAAAGTCAGTGTGTTGCTTACCTGCTGATAAAGAATCAAACCATTTCATTCTTTTAAGAGCATTAGGATCAATCCCATTAACTACACCATCATAACCTAAATCACCCATTTTTGTATTAACTCTATGTTTAATAAATGAGATTAAATCTTCTTTGTTACATCCTTCTAAATCTCCCATTTCATAAACTTTTTCAATAAAGTCAAGTTCAAGTTTTAAAGATAATAATGCTGCTTCAGTTATTGCTGTTTTAAGCTCTGGGGTCTTGAGGTCAGGGTTTTCTTCGATAAGTGTTCTGAATAACCAACATCCTGCTTCAGAGTGCATACTTTCGTCTCTAATACTCCATTCAACAATTTGACCCACTCCCTTAAGCTTGTTTCGCATCTTAAAAGAGAGTAATATGGCGAAAGACGAAAATAAATTAACCCCTTCGGTAAATGCTGAAAAGATTGCGAGTGATTTGGCAATTTCGTGCCAATCTTTTTCGCTACCAAAACTATCCCTAATTGACATAAGGTTATCAATTTTAGCCATTGTAGTTTCGTCTTCGAGAAATTCTGAAAAGTCATCAAGTCCAAGTTCTTCATTTAATAGTGAGTATGCTTCAGCATGGATAGTTTCCATAGCCCCAAAGGTAGTCGCCATTGCTATGATTTCTGGTTTTCTAAACCATTTAGTTACTAATCCAGTCCAGTAATCATTTACTACTGTTTCTGTTTGGGCAAATCCCTTAAGGATAGATCCAATTATGTTTTTTTCTGTTTCGTTTAAATTTTGTTTCCAATCATTAATATCACTCATCATTGGGACTTCAGTATGAATCCAATGAGCTTGTTGTTGTTTAAGCCAATAATCAGCCGCTTCGGGGTATTCGAAGGGTTTATAAACAATCCTTTCCTCTTTTAAGTTCTTTTGGGGCATATTTTTAATTTTATTTAGGTGTTTAGTGAAAAAAACTGTTGAGCTAAAATGTCTCGATCTAAAGTGTTAAGATTTGTATTTGGGAGTTGTTGAATTGGGGGTGGTGTATCACTATCATCAAAGTGATGATCTGAAACTTCAAAATGTCCCGTAGAAGTATCTGCTACTACTGAAAATGTCATGCCATCCATTCCGTATCTATTTTTCATAATGTGAAATCTTCCTGTACCATTTACTTTATCCTCCTTTTTACGTGAAAGGGATATAGCAATATCGGTAACCATCATTTTGTCATAGCTACCAGCAGCTTTATCACCTTCAATTACATTATCCTTTGCCCCTGCTCGATTTACTTGAGAAACAGACCAAATTGGTAATTGTAGTTCTTTAGCAAGTCCTTTAGTGCTTAGATAAATATCATCAATTTCTCCTTTTCTATCACTAACTCGTTTCTTTGATGAAAGAAGATCTACATAATCAACAATAATCAAATCAGGTGCAAATCCCAAATCTTGACATTTTTGAATATGTGAACGAAGAGTATTAACTGTAGCCATCCCTGGTGAGAATTCTTTAATTATCAATTGACCAGGTAATTGTTCTACAACTTCATCAATTTTTTTTCGGTTTTTAAATAGTGTATCTACTGGCTTACCTGTGAAAAATGCATCATAGCGTCGTCCTACATAATCCTCGCCAAGTTCTAAAGTATAGTGCAGTACACTATACCCCATTTTTACGGCGTATCCACCAAGAGCAACCAAAGTCCACGACTTACCTCCTCCAGGATTACCAAATATAAGACCAAAATCTCCGTTGCCCAAACCCCCTTGCATAAATTCATTAAACTTTTCCCAAGGTGTAGGGACCACTTTTCTAGCATCTTCTCTGTAACGTGCTTCTGTATCTTTAAGATATTCATGTCCTATGTTTTTATCATTACCTGCTTTTAAAGCATTATCAATTAACCCCCTAATAGACTCAAAATCACCTGAATTGAGTAGGTCAACACTATTTAAAAGTGCTTTTTTAAGTTGCTGATTCTTACAAAATGCGGAAAATTCTTCTTCAACATATTCTAAATCAGATTTAGAGGATTGATAGGCTTCACGTAGTTGTTCTTTAATTGAAAGTTGTAATACTTCATTTTCAACTTTCTTCATTTCTACTTTCAATACCTCCATTGTAGGAGTAGTATGATATTGTTCGTAGTAATCTAAAATATTTTGGACAATCCACTTGTGTGCTTGATTATCAAAATATTCTTCACTTAATACATCATGCATTTGTTGAAGAAACTCCTTATGCGTAAGAAGTGAAGATAAAACCTTTACTTGAAAGGCTGCGCCATATGTGGTGAGTGAATTAAGTGTCAAAACCTTAATATATTAATCGTGTGAATGTATCCTTTAACCAAAATTCTGTATTTTTAATATGATGGTTTAATCCATCTTCACTGTATAAACTCATGAATTCTAAGATACGAAGCTCATTAAGAGGTTCCAATGGTAATTGAGAAAGAAATAATTTTTCTTCTTCAGATACCATAGGATTTTCTAAATCCATAATTTTTTTAGTATTAAGTAACTTATCCCAATCGTGGATTACTCTAGCAAATACTACGCTGTCTTTTAAGCGTTCTACACTTAAGTCATATAATTTATTAAAAGGCATAGCTTCACCTGCTAATTCAGGAAATCTTTTAAGTACACCTTTTTTACCTAAACCCTTAATCCCTGGTACTTTGTCGGAGGCATCTCCCAATAAAACCTTATAGTGTATAAAGTTTTCAGGAATAATACCAAACTTTTGTTTTACAGTAGCAACATCATAAAATTCTCTTTCTATAGGACGATAAACTGTAACATTATCATCTACTAATTGGAGAAAATCTTTATCACTAGAAACAATATATGATTTCGTATTAAAACGTTTAGCCATGTCCTTAGACATATAAGCAATTATATCATCTGCTTCTAATTTATCAATTGATACTACTTTGATTGGAAGACATTTTAAATATTGTATAAGTCTAGTAATTTGATCGACTTTTGAATTATTTTCTTCATCAATATCATCAAAAGCATCCCAATTTGTAATACGATTAGTATTTCTACCAGATTTGTATTCGGGGAGTAGGTACCTCCTATTAGTGGAAGCACCTACCCCATCGAATACTACGTACATAGTAGTAGGTTGGATTTGATTTATAAGAGCACCTAAAGAGCGAAGGAAACCTGCTAAACCTCCTATATGGTTGCCACTTGAATTTACAAAATTCAGTACTGCAAAATTCCTTAAAAATAAATTAAGACCATCTACAAAAATAACTCTATCGTGTTGTCCGGGTTTTACAGACTCCTCCCCTTGCTCAAGATTATTGAGCATCTTTAAGTAATCTTTTTTAATCATTATTCGGGTTCTTTTTCGAAGTGTGAAATTTCGTGTACCTCCTGTTCTTCAGATATAATATCAAAATCAGTACCTCCTAAAATCTTAGCCCATGCCTTAGCATGATCGACTTTATATTGCTTGATTTCTTTATCATTATCATTAATAAATCCATGAGGTGTCATAACAATTTTACCTCGTGTAGTAACTCCATTAATATGGTTTTTATCAATCTGTAGGTTAGTACGTTTAGCAAATTCTACCTGCTTGCCATCTTTAATTGCTTTAATTTTAGATGTACCAGCATTCATAATATTACCAAATGTTACTACAAATGTTGAATCAAACCACATAGCATATCCACCCTTATTCATCAATTTAGGTTGACCCATAGGAGATTCTGCTTTTGCAGTCCAAACTTTATTAATACAAACTAAAGTGTTAGTATAAGGGCTACTTTCTTTACGTGAAAGAGTAATACGTTGATTTACGTTATTACCAAATTGTGTAGACATTGCACCCGCATTCCACTCATTGTTGTTTTTATTAGATTTAATGGACATTTCACAAGGCACTGAGCCAATTGAATCCCATAAGAATAACAAATCATAAGGTAAATCACCTTTCTTTTGTTCATCTAATAAATCTAAAATAAATGCAGATACATCTTCAATAGAATTAATAGTTTCTCTATCTACATAAATAAATTGACCACTATAATTTAGAATTTCACCAGTCTCTTCATCGACTTCGGTTTCAAGTTCTAATCCCATCTGTTGGGCGTGTTCCCAACTCCATTTCATCTCAGTAATAATAAATACCGGAAGAATTTTGCGCTTCTGGGCTGCAACTGCTGTTTCAATTAAAGCAGTTGTTTTACCCGTGTCCGAATGTCCCCTAAGTAAAACAATATGTCCTTGAGGAATCCCAGGAATTGAAGTCACATCTTGAAATGCTTTAGAAAGTGGAATCCATTGTTGATCCTTAAACTTAACATTAGAGTTAAGCATTTTCTTTTCTTTAAACTTTGCAAGATCAAAGTTAGACTTTAATTCCTGGGAGACAGCAGCTGTTAATGATGCTTTCTTTCCTCTAGGCATTAGCTGAACAATTCATCAAATTTATCAACTTTGCTTTCTTTTTGGGGAGCCTTCACTGCATAATTATTTTGAGACCCCCCTTTATCAAAAGGGAGATCGTCTGAACTCTCTTCAGTGGTATCTTCCTCAGGAGAAAGGAATGTTTGGAGGTTATTTTTCATATCCTCAAACGAGTGGCGCTTAAACACTTCCATGGGATTTGCTTGATCATCTAACCATTTTTGGATTTGATCAGCCTCACCAAGTGGTGTTTGCTTAGTTTTAACACGAACTGATGACTTGTTATAAGCCGTTCCTGTTACATCGGGACCTACAGTATCAACTGTAATGTCTCGGCCTTGATGAATGTCGGTGTAATCTCCGATATCATCATCATCGGCAAGTGATAAGAATTCTAGGTAAGTATTCTTACCAAACTGCCACAACTTAACACCTTGTTCTTCTTCCCCACGAACAACTACGGGGACAAAAACACGCATTTTAGGATCAAGCTTTTTAGCTAAACGCCAATTTTCCTTATCGCTTGTTGTGCGAAGTTGCTTCGCAAACTCTACGATTGGGTCTTTTTCACCAAAATTAATTGGAGAAATCATTGTGCGTTCTCCAATCCCGTAGTGAAAATACACTTCCGTAAAAGGATTTGCTTTATTAAACTTGTTGGGAACAATCCTAATGGTTTGTTTACCAATACTCGGTTTCCAAAACAAACTTGTGTTGTTTTGACCTCCTCCCTTGTTTGTTTGCTGCAGGGAGTTCAGCTTACTGCGAATTGCATTTAAATCCATAATATAACTAATTTTTAAAATGTAACTTTCCCTAAATATACGAATGTAAATTCAGGACCCCAAATTAAAGTTCAATAATCTGGTGGATTTTTGTTTTTAATTGTTTTAACTCATTGTGTTGAGTGAGAAGAATAGTATTACGATAATGTTGCCAGTTAACTCTATATCGTATATCAACAACTCCTCCATTCAACAGTTTTATTAACTCATTTAGAGCATTTATTGTGTAAAGGGTATTAGATTCTTTTTTTCTATGTACTAATATAGTATTGGGTAAAATCTCCTCTATGCTGCTCGGCTCCACGTTATATGTACAAACAAATTCATCATTACTTTTTATATGTAAGACAAATATTTTTTTATATAGTATATCGTAGCTAGATTTTACCTCTACCAGCGTTTTCTCCAATCCATCCTGGGTAGTAAAGGTACAAAATAACTTATTTTTCATTATCGTAGTTTACGTATAAATATTACACCTTTTCTAAAGCATTATAATTATTACCTTTTTCTACTTTTACATTAAAATTATACTCCTTAAACACGTCTAAGATTGACTTAATTAAGTCTTTTTCTGATTTATTTACATCTAGAAGAAATGAATCATAAGTATAGTGTACAATTCTAGTTTTACTATGTTTTAATAACTTAATAATTTTCTCTAAAATAAGTACATTATAATATGTTTCCGTATTTTGAAGTATGTAATTAAACAGTTTCTGTTTTTTCATATCCGTTTTAAAGACATATCCAGACTTACAGACAACTTCTTCTTTCCTACTTATATCATCTATATATTTCTCAACTCGTTTAAAGAATTCCAGTTCTTTATACTCTTTAAATACTCCTCCATATAGTTGTTTAAACGTCAGCTCTTTAGCTTTCTTATAATCTACTCCGTACATATCAGCAAACGCTTGGTGTATGTCCTCATCCTCGAATTTGTAATCTACTAGTTGTGCCGCTAGTGTAGGGTGGTAAGCGCTAATATCAATCTCTAATAAAAAGTCATTATCGGGGATGAATGCTTCTCTACAACCCGATTTTTTATCTAAAGCAGCATAATTAATTCCCCCAAATGAGTTTGAAGGTCTCGTAGTTGTCGTTTTTAGATTAAACTGCGAGTAAGTCCAATCACGTTCTACACCAAAATACTCCTCAAATAACTTAGGATCTACCCTTAATCCATTAGATTCAATCCAATAAAACACATTTGTAGCCTTATTATTATAGAACTCAAAGTGTTGTGGTTTCTCCATAGCAAACACATGTTTGACTGCGTTATATATCGTTTCACAACGTTCATAATGCTTTACTATGGGTATTATGCTACCTATATTGGCTATTTGGGGGTATTTGCGATAGAAAAAATCATGACAAGCAAACGAGTCTGGTATATCTGTAGGAGAGATGAAATGTATGTCGCTAAGCTGTTTTAAAGGTACTATATGTAAAAATTCCTTCCTGTCTGTTACAAATATCTCTTCAAATTCTCCTATTAGGTTTAATACTTCATTTAGCTCACAACTTGTAGCTTCACTATGGTTTATATTAACGATAAAACCTTTTTTATGGTTGATTTCTCTAATATAGAATCCTATCATACCCCTTAAGGAAGGATGTATATTATCATTAGAAAAAAGAGGTTCAATGAATACTTTCTTGAACTTCTTTTCCCTAAACTTTTGTAACTGTTCTTTATTTTCTATAAGCCAAAACACTTAATAATCTTTATATGATTTTTCTTCTACTAATTCGGACTTTGTAAGTAAATTAATTTCTTTTTTTACAGCAGCCCTTTGATCATTTATAATATACACACTTCTTGCTAATTCTACAAATTCTTCATTAAATTCTTCTTCTGCTTCTTTTTCTCGAATAGCATCTTCAATATCCCATAGGGTTTTATTAATTTTAGATATTTTAGTATAAAGATTTTCCATTTCTACACCATACTCATCTAATAAATTTTGAAGATAGGGGTTTAGGGTTTTAAGTTCTTTATAAACATTCTTAGTTTTTTCTTTATCTTTAATGTTTAAAAGTTTAATTTCTAAAATAGAAATTTTATCTAATAATTCACCTATTGAGATTTCTACTTTCATAATATTTGTTTTATTTCATTGATAACTTGTTCAGAGGTAATAGATTCAAAATCATGCCATTCTTTAGGTGTTGAAATGTTTATAAAAGGATTCCAGTGCCAATCTGATGCATCCATTTTATGGGTATTAAAATATCCTGAGGTTGGGGTTTCATTATATATTCTAGTGCAATTATTTTGGAATTCGCACCAAGGTTTAGTAAAAGAAGATATTAATACTACATGGGTATTTAAGGCCCATGCTAACCATGATAATCCAGAACTTATCCCTATGTGAAATTGAGCATTTTTTATAAGGGAAGATGCTTCATCAAAATTACAACCTGTTTTATTTATAACTTTTTGAGGTATTTTATTCATACATCTTGAAACCCCAAAATTAGAATGTTGGTCAATACATACTATTTTATAACCTTTTTTAATTAAAAAATTAACTACTTGTTGCCATCCATCTTTATAATTCCAGTATTTAGCTTGAGATGTAGATTGGATAGATAAAGTTATATATTTTCCTTTAATATCAACAGGGGAAGAAGATAAATTTAGTTTAGGTTTTATTTCTTTATATTCTAATCCTAAAATATTAGAAGAAGTTTTTTGAAGTGGTTGAGATTTAAAATCAATAAGATGGTATGAAATATCATGGCAACAATTTTTATAAAACCAACCAATCTTATAAAAAACATTGTAGGAAGTAGGGTCCCCAGGTTTTATAAATTCAATTTGAGGGTATTTAGATTCAAACCAATCATTATGAAAAGTAGAACATATTACTTTACATTTGTGTTTTTTTCTAAATTCTTCTACATAAGGAAACCAAGCAATAGTATCTCCAATAGATTTGCTTTCAAACGCTATATAAACTTTTTTATCTTTTAAATTTAAAATATGTTCAAATTCTTTTTTTCCATTCACCCATACTTCAATTCTCCAGGGTACAAAAGATTTGTAATTAGGAGAGGTCCACATGTTGTTAGTTATAACATCTTCATGAATTAATTCATTAGTAATGTTATTGTAAAATTTTACGTGGTATTTTTCATTTAGGGAACCTTTTATTTCACATTTAGCCCCATCTGTAAAACTAATAATAATATCATTTAAATTTTTAGGTTTAAATTCTTTTAGAGTATTTAAACCAATTTCTGCTACCTTATTCCAATTAAAATCTCGGTGGATTGCTTTAGCTTCTTCTATAGCACGTTTTTTATGATCTGTGTAGTTTTCAAATGCATCCCTCATTACACGTGCTAAGTCTTTAAAATCAGGTTCATAATAATTACCTGCTGAGGAATTAAAGTGATTATAATCAGCATCCATTACGGGTTTTTCACCTAGTATTTTTACAGGAAGGCCTTTTCCTCTAGCAAATTCCATTTGACCACTACATGCCGAATATATTGAAGGAGTACCACATGCCATAGCTTCAATTAATGGTAGATTCCATCCTTCACTTCGAGCACAAGATAAAAATACATGACCATTTTTTAAATAAGTAATATAATCTTCTCTTGATGGAAAATGTTTAATTTTTATTCTTTCATCAACAAGCTCATAATGTTCTAAACGTTTTTCAGTAGTACCATGGGTATCACCTGAATATGGGTTATCTACTGATATAATTAAATCTACAGGTTCTGATGGGTCAAATTCTTTAAGGAATGTTTCTATAATTTCCTTAGTAGATTTTCTATAATCCCATCTTCCAAATAAAATGAATTTAAATCTACCATCTACATAATCTAAAGTAGTTTGGGGATCTTCAGGGTAAAAGGTATTAATATCTACACCCTCAGGTACTACTTTAACAGTATTAGGGTGGGCACCTTGTTTTATAGTACAATCTGCTTGCCATTTTGAAGGAACCCATATTTGATCAAATTCTAATAACTTATTAAAAAAATGAGGTGGTTGAAGGGTAGATTCCCAAACATTATAAGCAATTTTAGGTTTATTATAATGATCATAAAAGTAATGGTGATTACTTTCTACTAAAACTAAATCAATGTCTTGTTCAAATTGGTTTTTATAATTTGTGTAAATAGGAAATTCACTTCTAGTACCATCTCCATTATTTAAAGTTTGTTCTACTAATAATTTTTTATCTAAATTATCAAGGTAAAGTTCACCATTATGAGGTTCATTATTGGGCCAATTCCAACTTTTACCTATAGTAAAATTACGAATTTTCAAATCAATTTTTTCAGATAATTTTCTGAAGAAATCTCTAGAGTGGTGATTGTATCCAGTGGTTCCTATATAAGAACAGTGTGCTTTTACTTTTAGGGTAGACATAACATTAATATAATAACTTTAATTTAAATTTCCAAATTATACAAAACCAAATTAATTTAAGGATTTTATTCTAAGAAATTTTCTAAATCATCTTCAGCGACTTCATATTCGCATTTTTTTATATAAATAGTGTATTCATCCTCTCCATTAGATATAGCTAATTGCCAGGCGTCATAAGTATCATTGACTCGTTGTTCTAATTCTTCTTGTGTCATATTATGCTTGTTTTAAAATTATATGTCCAGCAACTTTACCATCACTCTTAGCGGCTGTTATTGAAGTAGTTGAGGTTGAGGTAGATGCACCAATTGTTGCATACTTAAATGCGGATGATACTCCTTTACTATCATCACGACTATTTCCAGTATCTCCTCCAGCAGTAAGTGTAAATGATCCATTACTAAAACTAAATGGGTCCCCATCTGAACCATCAAATGCTACAACACATATAAATATTCCTCCATCGGTAGATGTAACAGCAGGGGCTGTTACTCCAGTGCCAGTTGATATAGAGGGCGAACCTACAACATCTATAGGAGTAGTAGTATCAATATTAGAAACTATCATACTATAGAATATTGAACCTTTAGTAGTACTATAAATAGAATAACAAGGTACTGAGCTACCTTCAGTGCCATCTAATTGTCTATATAAAAGTAGAATATGTGCATCTGATGTACCATTACCCCAAGTAGGATTAGCTTTTACCCAGCCTGTAGGTGTTTGTCCAATTCCACCACTGCTATTATCATCTATAGTCCAAATGGTTAATATAAAATCTCCACTACTAGCATTAGAAGGTAAATTAAAAGAATGAGGAGTTGTTGTACTGATCCTACCATATATATCAGTAACTGTTATATCGCTAATAGCAATAGACCCCCCAGATGCCGGTTTAGTTACACCACCAACTTTACTAATAACGGATTTAGACTTTCCAGATAAAGATTCAATACTAGCTAAACTAATTCCTGATATAGCTTCAATATTATCAGACATTATGCAAGTTCTATATACTCGTTAGATGGATTAAAGAAAATTATACTATTAGTAATAGCATATCCTATAATTCTAACATAATTACCACTAGTAGTAGGAACTGTAGTAGTAATTGTAGCATTAGTATTCATATAAGCGGGGGATCCAGGTGTTAATGAAGTTACATCCGTTTTAACAAATCCTTTTAAACACATTCCATCTGCTGAGGTAGAACCCATTGCGATTCCAAGAAAACCCTTATTAGCAGCTTCTAAAGCTTGGGTAGCTGCGGCCCATTCAGTACCATTAAAATAATAAGATCTACCTGCAAGAACACTAGTACTTGTACCATCTTGAGTAGTTACTTCGGCTCCTTTACCAATATCCCCGGCACTGCTAATAGATCCAGTTGAATGAATTAGTGAGTTTGCAGTAACAGGTCCAGTAAGTTCAATACCGCTAGCTCCACCAATGCTAGTTTGAGTAAATCCAAGATTAAAAATAGCTACATTAGAGCTATCAGCTTTTGCTAATATTCTAGAAGCCCCACCTGTATTTTTTGCTGAGTAGGCTTGGTTATTATCGATAACAATATCAGCTCCAATAACGCTTAAATTTGTTCCATCAAATGTTAAATCGGCTTCGGCATTTAAAGTACCATCACCTACAGCAGTTGTTACTCTATTATTAGCATCGTTTGCTATTGTAGGGGAGGTGCCTGATGTACCTGATGAACCACTAGATCCTGAAGTACCTGAAGAACCTGAAGATCCTGAGGTACCTGATGAACCACTAGATCCAGATGTACCTGATGAGCCTGATGAGCCTGAAGTACCACTTGAACCTGATGAACCGCTAGTACCTGATGAACCACTAGATCCTGAAGTACCTGATGAGCCTGATGAGCCTGAAGTACCACTAGAACCTGAAGATCCTGAGGTACCTGATGAACCACTAGATCCTGAAGTACCTGAAGAACCTGATGAACCTGAAGTACCACTAGAACCTGAAGATCCTGAGGTACCTGATGAACCACTAGATCCGGATGTACCTGATGAGCCTGATG
>Ga0206124_10001078_pt1 | contig 21944 bp, 17 predicted proteins | sample Helgoland_Spring_3_FD_148671 | JGI IMG/M metagenome (GOLD analysis project Ga0206124, IMG submission 148671) | Pelagic subsurface seawater microbial communities from Kabeltonne, Helgoland, North Sea - Helgoland_Spring_Bloom_20160321_2 | ecosystem: Environmental > Aquatic > Marine > Epipelagic ... | reverse complement strand
GGGGAGTGCTTTTCTAAATTTCTTAATATTTTTATATTTTTTGCCTTTGTCTGGAACATCAAAAGATTTTAAAACCAAATTAACCTTATCATTAGACATTTCATTTTTAAGAGTATCTTTTAAAGTTTTTATGAATTTTTCAGAACTTTCAAAGCTAATGTATTCATATGGAAGGGTTTCAAGTATCTCGTCGTAAGATTGTTTTTCTATCGATACAGTGTCATTATTTTCATTTGCAAAAAGGTTAGAAGTTAGAAATAAATTTATTATGAAAATGAATTTTATAACATACCATAATTTTATCATAATTTGCCTTTTTAAATACTTTTAATGATAAAATATCATTATGAAATTAATTCATATGTTTTTAAGACAACTGTCAATAATTTATATTTCAAGAAAGAATCTTAACCCATCTAAAAATATAACAATCATTTAAATATTATGAATTGAAAATAATTACTTAAATATCCTTTTATAAAGTCCTTTTTATCTAATGCCCACATGCAACCCAAACAGATAAACTCACATAATTCATCTATGAGGCTCAAATTAAAATCAAAAAGAGATAATTTTTAACCCATTAATTACAGCAGTTATCATTGGATAAGAACCTATATTATGTTATGGTAATTATATGAAAAACGGAAGAAATACGGCAGGTCAATTTACAGAAGGAAACTCTGGAAAGCCTAAGGGTTCTCGTAACAAAGCAACGCTTGCAATTGAAAGTCTTTTGGAAGGCCAAGCAGAAGCTTTAACTCAAACAGCCATATCAAAAGCACTAGATGGTGATAGCATGGCTCTGAGGCTTTGTATTTTTAGAATAGCCCCATTACCTAAAGATAATACAATCTCATTCACATTACCTCACATGGAAAACGCCAATGATGCATCCAAAGCTGCAGGAAGTGTACTAAAAGCTGTAAGCATTGGTGAAATCACTCCTGTTGAAGGCAGCCGTGTAATGGGGCTCATAGATAGCTTTAGGCGGACTTTGGAGCTCACAGTAATTGAACATCGAATACAGGCATTGGAGAGCAATATTGAAGGCACTGCATAGAACGCTTCCAAGTTTCCCGTCAATGGGTTTGGTTGCAATCAAAGCAAAATCCAGAATTTCCTCAACCGATAAAGTTATCACGTGGTTGCACTCGCTTCTCATTGAAAGATGTAGAGAAGTTTGAAGCAGAGAGAGTCCATAAGGGAACCTAGACTTTTTATTGTGGGTTTCAGACCATAACTTAATTGTAGGAATGCGTCACCTTGTATCAAAAATAATGGAAAGCAATTTAATTTTATGAGCAAAAAAAATAGAAATAAAAATTTAAACAAGGGCCAATTTGCTGGAATACCAATGCATGTTATTAAACATGAAGTTTGGAGCGCACTTAATCCAGTTGCTGTGACAATTTTGTTAGGTACCGCTTTTCGTTTCAATGGACGAAATAATGGACAAATTGTATTTAGCTGCAGAGAAGCTGCTGCCTTTGCAAATGTTTCAAAAAATACTGCAGCCAGAGCATTTATACTTTTAGAAAAACTAGGGTTAATCAAATGTATAACCGCATCTAACTTTGACTGTAGAAAAAAGCTAGCCAGGGAATGGGCGCTTACATACCAGCCAATTTATAATAAACCAGCGACTAATGAATGGAAGCAATATAAAAAATCCTAGTCTCAGATCAGATACCAACAGTCTCGTATTAGATACTATTTCTTTAAAATTTAAATAATTTGGTAAACATTGGTGTCATTAGAGATAGTAATCTAATATTTTCAACATTTTCTCGGTAACAAGATAGGTACACTATATATTATACCAGACATACCTGAAAAAAACTGTACTAATAACTTCTATAAACATCCTTAATAAATAAGGGCATTAATTTTAGTTTATAATACAAAATGCAAACAGTAAAAATTTATGACTGACGAAAAATACTTTCGCTTGATAATGTCATTATGATATTTTAAGTTTTTTTATAATACAATTACTAATTTTGAAGAATTTCCTAAGGTAAGTTGTTAATGGTTGGTTTTGTTTACATAATGTCGAGTCCATTATTTTCTCGAATAAAGATTGGTAAATCAACAAAAGACCCATCAAAAGACAGATTGTCGGAATTAAATCAAGAGACTGGCAATCCAGAAAAATTTAAATGCGAGTATTATGCACTTGTCGGCAATGAAAATACATTGGAACGCGCAATTCACAAAAGATTTGCTAGTCGAAGACCCAATCCGAAACGTGAGTTTTTTGATGTAAGCATTTTAGAAGCTATGGAGTCTATTCGCGATCTAAGCCAAGATCATGGGGGATTAAAGCACGAAGAAATTAGCTTCCGCGAAGTTAAAAAAATAAATTATGATGATGGTTCAATTTACGAAGGTGAGACATTAAATGATAAACATAATGGCCAAGGCATATTAAAACATAAGATTTATCTCGATTTGTCTGACAGAAAATTTTTATCCAAATCATTTTTTGTAGGTGACAATTGGAAAGAAATACCTAAAAATTTTACAATTAATGATAAAAAAAAATTTCGCGAAATCGAATATAAATATATTGGAGAATGGAAAAACGGTCATCAAGATGGCCAAGGAACTTTATTCTTAGATGGACATATTAAAAATGAGGGTGAGTGGAAAGACGGAAAATTAAATGGTTTTGGCACTGACTTAACCAAAGACGGAACCGGATACATAGGACAATTTAAACATGGCAAGTATCACGGTAAAGGTACTTACACTAGGAGTATGAATTCTTTTGAAGGCAAAAGAGTCAATCTTAGTGCATCAAAAAGCAAGTATGTTGGTCAATTCAAGAATGATAATAAACATGGTCAAGGTGAATACACTTACGAAAATGATAATATTAAAGAATATTATCAAGGAGCCTGGTTAAACGACGAAAAGCACGGGAAAGGCTACGAGAAGATTACCAATTCTAACGGTCAAATACTAGAATACACAGGTGAATATCTCAAAGATGAAAAACACGGTGACGGTTATGAAAAAATAACTAAAATTGATGGCGAAAGTATAAAATATACGGGTGAATTTAAAGGAGGGAATAAACAAAATGGCACTGAAGTGACCTATCACACTAATGGAAAAGTTACCGAATTAAGCGCTGAAAATTGGGACATTAGGTATCCTACTGGATTTGCAAAAGAAATTATAAAATATCCTGATGGAAACATAAGTGAATACAAAGGTAGTTGGCATGGCTTTTACGGTGGAGAAAATCAGCATGGTGGGAGGGTTGAACAAGGAACTGAAATTTATACATTTAATGATGGAACCATAAGAAAACGTAGTGGACAGTGGTATAACGGAAAACTTTCTGGAACTGGCACTGAAACAATATCTAAAGAAGATACAATTATTTCAGAGTATTCTGGAGAGTGGCTTGATGGTAAAAAGTTATCTGAAGATTTCGAGGCAGTTAAAATACAAAGCCATGATAAAATAAATGATTTAATTGTTTCGCCAACACCTTCAAAGTCAAATCAATCATTTAGATGGCTTTGGATTTGTGCTGGTGGAATATTGATCTTATTTTGGCTAGACATCATTTAAATTTTCAAAAAAGAATAACACTTCATCAGATTTTTATCCCTATAGTTTGAGCGGTTATCATTGGATAAGTGCCTATATTATGTTATAATTATAACATGAAAAACGGTAGAAATACGGCAGGCCAATTTACAAAAGGAAACTCTGGAAAACCTAAAGGCTCTCGAAACAAAGCAACGATTGCAATTGAAAGCCTTTTGGAAGGCCAAGCAGAAGCTTTAACTCAAACAGCCATATCAAAAGCACTAGATGGTGACAGCATGGCTCTGAGGCTTTGTATGGATAGAATAGCACCATTACCTAAAGATAAAACTATATCCTTCACATTGCCTCATATGGAAAATGCTAATGATGCATCCAAAGCTGCAGGAAGCGTCTTAAAGGCCGTAAGCATTGGTGAAATCACTCCTGTTGAAGGTAGCCGTGTAATGGGGCTCATAGACAGCTTTAGGCGGACTTTGGAGCTCACAGTAATTGAACATCGGATACAAGCGTTGGAGGGCAATATTGAAGGCACTGCATAGAAGGCTTGATTACCTAAAGGCAGAAGCTCCACAAATACTTAGTTCTGAAGCAGAAGAAGCATTTAATGAGCTGATATCATATCTTGATAGCCTGGCATCTCGTAAAGCTGGTGGTGATAAAACTGCACAAATAGAAATTGAGGCTGTCTCAGCCCTACTGAGTTCCTAATGAAGTTTGCAAAAAGATTAGATACACTTGAGCGTAATTCTCATGTTCGTGAGTACACACCCCCTATTATTATTCACACAATTGTTGAACCAAATAAAAACGGACCAAAGGAAATTGAAGTATTCGCCAATGTGCTTTTGGAGGGAAGCTACCAAAGAATTGATCTTGAATTGGGCAAACCGCATGATGAATATGAAAATTATCTTAAAATAATTCGAATATCAAGGATATTTAATTCAAATAATATTTGCCTTTGAACTCAGATTGACACAAAATGATGGAGAAACAAATAGAGCTAGAATAAATGAGTAAAATTCAAGATAAATTGAACGGTATTATGGATGATATTCAAGCACTAATGGAATCTCATCCAAGAGCACATCTCGAGCCTGATTCAAAAATACATAATCTAATGAGCGATGCTAGTATTTACTTTGCACATATGGATGATGAAAATAGAGATTATTATCAATTCGTTCAAATGGCAATTGAAGAAGAAAAGGAATGGAATGTATAACCAGATTAATTGGTGCAATGAATGAAAGCAGTGTTTAGTGCAGAAATATTTTTTCGTAAAAACTTTATCCTTTAAGTAATGCAATGAAAAAAAATTCCTATTTAAATATAAACATTTCAATTATTTAAGAAATTATATGGCAGTGTTGTCAGACATACGAGATCTTTCATCAGAATAAGAGCATTCATTAAATTTCAAATTTATGAGTATTATTCACTAGCTCTCAAAAGCTAGTCCAAGTTTCCACTCGCTAGATATCTGATCAAGTGCGTCACCATCGAACAATGAGCTCATCCAAACTCCAGTCTCATCTGGAGCGTATAATTTTGATCCTTCATCCGTTATGTAAAGATCAACTTCACCATTTTCATCATCAACAAGTATCCAAAGCTTTTGCATCAACGCATTCAGGATAGATGAGTGTACTGGATTTTCTACCTCAAGACCATCTACCTCATCGTAGTCAAGACACTCTGAAGATGAGCTTTCAATATCCATCCTAAAGAAACCACCATCATTTTCGCCCCCTCCAACAGACCCGTAATAAGCTCCAAACAAGACGTCTCCTTCATCTTTGCGCTCAATGGAATATAAAATTATCTCACTAACGACACCATCAGAAGCAGAAATATAAATATCGCAATCATATGAATTTCCATTTACTGCTACATTTACTTTAGACATATGCTTTCTCCTTGACTTAAACTAACTGTGATTATTGTAATCTTATTTTTAGCATATATTTGTGTCAATTTAATACAAATTATTAATTATTTTATTCTTCAATCACTATCAAATAATACAAACATTTCGCTTTCGGTGTTGAAATCTTCTATTTCTCCAAACTTGTCCATGGGAATTGATGATGATTTTTCGAGTTCAAAATTAAGAAACTGTTTAACTTTCCCACTCTCAGCTGGGACAAAAGTACCTTTAATAGTGTGAACTCCTATCCAGCCTTCATAATCAATAAGGTCACCTAATTCACTATGCATGTCAGTTGTCCTTTATTTTTATTATTTGATAAAAGTAAACTCATCTCCATCACGACTGAACGGGGGATAAGCAGCAGCTTTGGGCTCAAAGTCTTCATCGTCATCGTCATCTTCAGGTATATTTGGCAATTTCAAACTAGAATGTTTTGTCTTGGCTATTTCTATAGCCCCGTCTTCATTATCTTCACCTTCAGAAATAAGATCTAAACTTACCCAATATATGTATTCATTGTCCTCGGCATCTGTGAGTGCCACTTCCATATATTTATCTTCATATTCGTCAGCATCAAAATAACTTACATCATCATTCATTTGAGTCTCCAATTATTTATTAAGAACAACATATCTCATATCGCTACTAATTTGCAATATTTACATTTATTGAAATATTAAACATGTAATTTTTATTTTGATATAACTCATATTTTTTAAAATTAAGAATTCAATTCGGAACAAAGGTAAACTTCACGCCTTCTTCTTTCATAATTTTAGATATCTCGTCATCTGCTAAGGGACCTTCATACTCTATTTCCAATATGATGCTTTGTTTGGTTAGAACTGCAGCTATTAAACTCAGACCACTAAACGAGACGTTTTCTTGAAATCTTAATTTCAATGTATTTATATTATGGTTATTTTGTATTAATTTAACAACATCATTTAACTCATCATCGTCCCATACTTCTAACTCAGCATTTCTTACATTTGGTAAGTTGAAGAGAATTTGCACCACATCCGAAGTAAACAAACGACTATGTTTAAATTCAATTATTTGGGGTAAAACAGGCAATAAGGACCAGTTACTGCATTCCACTCCTTTTATTGTAAGTGATGTAACTGTTTCAGATAATTGAAGTTCAGAAATACTCTCGCCAATATCAACCTGAGCTAAGACTAATTCTTTTAAATTACCCAATTTAGCAATTTCAGAAATTGTTTCAGAAACGCCATCACAGGAAATTAAAACTAACTTATTTAGGTTTGTAACTTTATGTAATGCATCCCAAAACTGTGGAGACAATTTTTTTACCCTTAGTTTCTCTGTATTAACAAGATTACTTGAAGTATCAATTTGCATAATCCAATCCTTAGCTATTCTAAAATATATCTTCAAAAAAATTAATAAGTCATATTTATACTAGGTTTTAAGTATCACTATTATGATAATTTGAAATGTCCATTTTATCACTTACTAAATTATATACTTTCACAAAATCAGTTGAAAATTGTTTTGAATACTCGAAAATACCAACAAATTTATAAACTGTTTGTCCTAAAACATTTTTATAATGCCCAAATACAATTCTTTGAATTTTTTTATGAGGATCTTCTTTATGCTTTATAAGAGATCCATCTGATTTTCTTTCTTCTATTCTGTCTCCCGAAACTGATAAGCTGTTTGTCCACTCCTTTGAACGATATAGGCGCGGAAACCAAACCGCATAATTTGTTCCTTTCATTTCCCACCATCCTTTCATCCATCCTTTGTATTGCTTTCCAAAAAGATTAATAACATCAACTTGTTTTCGCAAAATTACGTTAGCTCCAACTTCAAGAACGCCTTTTTTTATATATTGTGATGGATCATATCTACCTTCAAATCTCCATGGTATGAATGTATTTTCTTTAATCTTCTTGACCTTTTGTGATTTGATTTTTTCGACTATATTATTTATTTCATTATTAATTTCTTGAAGTGCTTTGATAGTTTTGTTCTTATTAAAAATTGATATTCTATATTCTTCTAAGCTTGATACTTCTAAAATTTCTTGTTGTCGTAACTTATCATATTTCATATTATTCTCTTGCAAATGATGCCCCTCATCTACTTCGAGATACATATCGAATTGCGGAAAATATATATCTACAAGATAATGCCCACCATCTCTTTTTATAACTAATTGTTGACAAACAAATTCTACATCCAAATCATCTAGGGTGTGGATAAATCTTGAAACAACATATAATTCCCAACTTTTATATTTTATCTTGGACAAAGATTTGACAATGTAATCAGCCTTCCAAGCACTATCTTTGGCTTTAATCATTCATTACTCCCCCGCTATAATAGTTAAAGAAAATTAAAATAATAAATTTTTTAATAGGAAAAAATACATTTCAAATTGATACCATATGTTTATTTAGTAGAAAATTACAAATATTACATCGAGAATTATTTATTTAAACAAATATTTGACAGCATTTGATTAAAAGTTAGAATAAACTTTAGTTTTAATGAAATTATTATAACCTCAGTTAATATCTGGTGGTCTTAAATAAGGAATAAATTATTTGTCTGATCAAAATAAAAAAAAAATATTTGATACAACCAAAAAAAATATTGAAACTAATGTTTTCAAAGCTGAGCGTCTACCAGTATTACTGCAAAATATTATGTCAAGTACTGAACTTTCTCTTGATCAAAAAAACATTTTAAAAGACTGCATTAAATTAAGAATGCGAAATGAGTTGCCAAAAAAAGCTAATTTATTATTTGGTTCAAGAAGTTCAGAAGCAAGAGAACTATTAACAAAAGCACTCAAATCAATAAAAGCTGAAATAGATCTTTCAGATAACTCACATAACAATTCTGTCAAAACTGGTGGTGTGAGGATAACAGGAGAATGTGATGTCTATGAATATATATCATATCGTGAAGCCAATACAAAAATGCTTGCACATCTTGCTATTACAAAGCTGAGGAAAGAGGATGAATTAAATGTAATTGTAACAAAATGTCCCGTAGAGCAACAATCAGATGAATTTGACAACCCAAATAGGAAAGTCTTTCAAATTAAAGATTTTGAGAATGCCCTTGTACTCTACAAGGAATATCTAAGCGATACTCTATTAGGAAAAGTTTTTGAATTAAAAAAAATATAATTTTTAATATTTTTCAATTCACGCTGGAAAATTAAAGTTATGACGGTCCAGAATTAAGTATCATATCAAGGTAAATAGACAGTATAATTAGCGCAAATCCCACCATAGCATTCTTTAGTACGATAAATCCTGTATGGATTGGATAAAAAATTTGTTTTGCTGTTATTTGGCGTTAGTTAAATTCAGAACGCTTAACAATTTCAAACGAAATCAAATTTACTGAGAAGAATGAAAAAAATGGTCATAATGCATTCCTTAAAAAGCCCCAGTGGCTTAGGACATCCACTGGGGGAAAGTGCTGAATGATATGGGGAGGAAGTACACTCAGTGAGGCCATAAGCTCATTTTGAACTTACTGAGTATCTATTTGGCACTAATCTTTGCAGTCAGTTTTAAATAAATGTGAAAAAATTATGTTTAAATATGCAAAAATTATGGATAACATCTGAATAATATTGAAAACTAGGGTGCTTTATGGAAAAGTTTGTTTTCTATGATTATGAAACAACTGGAATATCTCCAGAATACGATCAACCTTTGCAATTTGCAGCCATCATTACAGACTTAGACTTTAATGAAATCGAAAGAGTTGATATTCGCTGTCAATTATCACCACACATATTACCTGCGCCAATGGCTCTTCATGTAACTGGCGTTAATCCAAATCAGCTTCTTAATAATAATTTGCCTACTGCATTTGAGTTTGCTCAGAAAATACAAGAGTTTACCCTAAAATGGGCGCCAGCAATTTGGATAGGATATAATACCATTCAGTTTGATGAGAAAATAATGAGGCAAATGTTCTATCAAAACTTACAGCCAAATATATTTGCCACCCAATTTTTTGATAATTCACGCCTTGATGTGATGAAAATGGCTTTTGCAGTTTTCGCTGAAAACCCAGATATTCTAGAATGGCCAATAAATGAAAAAGGCAAAATTAATTTTAAACTAGACCAACTAGCCCCTGCCAATGGATTTAAGTCACATAATGCCCATGATGCACTTGGAGATGTTGAAGCAACCATATTCATATTAAATATAATTAAAACAAAAGCTCCAGAGCTATACGAGCAATTAATCGAAACACGAAATAAGAGTTATAATCTACGTCTGCTTTCCACTTTCAAACCTGTAGAAGTTACATTTAGGTTTGGTGGTCAACTCCCTAAAACTTACACTGGGTGCCTCTGCAGCATTCCATCAAACAGTAATAGAGTGGGTTTTTTTGATTTAGAGCAGTCCGACCCAATGGATGTAATTCTTGGAGATAATGAGCTTATCGAAGCGGCAATGCAAAAAAGCCCCCAAAGAATACGCAATATTGCCATAAACCAAGCCGATACCATCAGACCTGCCAAAAATACTAATGATGAATGGGATCATATTTGTGCAGTTATCGAAGATAATATTGATTTCAGAAAGACTGTCTCAGAATGCATCTTTAACCGTTATGAAAGTGCCGAGGATGATGGTGAAAAAACAATAGAAGAGCAGATTTACGGTGGATTTTATTCAAATGAAGACAAATCTATACTTGAAAAGTTCCAATTAGCTTCTTGGGAAGAACGACTGAATTTATTATCTAGACTTTCAGACGAACGTTTGAAGCAACTTGGGCGAAGATTAATTGCATTTAATGCACCTAATTTACTAACAACAAAGGAACAAGATGCATTTAATGCATATTTAAAAAACAAATGGACTACAGACGAAGAAACAGAATGGACAACAATCAAAAACATTAAAGAACAACTAGATAAACTAAGGGATGAAGGATGTAATGAAGCATTATTAGATGAATTAAGCAGCTTTTATAAAAAGAGATTAGAGGATCAAAATTGCATATTCGAAGCCTAAAAAAGAAAGTATTTAATTATGACAATTGATGAAAAACCTCGATGTCGTGTTTGCAATTCTCTTGCGCTTGGGAAAAATTATCTTTTTTACTGTCAATCCAAAACCTGTGACGCTGTATACTGGAAGATTAATAAAACACAGAAAAAAGATTTAAAGGACGATAAAATAAAGAAATTAATTTTTTTAATCGAGTCTGGTGTCCCAATAAACCAAAAAAAGGGGCACTATGTATATAAACTTAGGTTAAAAGGGGAATTAAATTCAATATATGTAGGTATGACAGGATTGCACCCTCACGAACGTTATCTAAATCATATTATTGGTTACAAAGCATCTTCAAGACCAAAAAAATTTGCTACAGCCTTAATTTCGTTTGAAGGTCCCATGCCCTACAAAACTGCAAAAGAATATGAACCACAAGTAGCAAAAGAATTAACCCAAAAAGGTTTCAATGTTCACGGGGGGCATTGAAGGATTATGTTTAAACTAATCTATAAAATCGACAAAGTCAGGGAAACCATTTGCAATCGCCATGATTTGTTTTGAATATTTTGAATCAACGTCATCCAATTGAAAAATTAGCGTATCAATAGGTCGTGATAACGCAATCAAACCCCACCTCCAAGCATAAGTATTTGCAATTTCTTCAAGACTTTCAAACGCTGGATCGTTATTTTCAGTTAGTCCTTGATCTATTTTTTCTTGGTACTTTAAATTCAAAAAAGTGTCGAAACCATTTAAAACTACGGTCCAACCTTCCAGTCCACGACATGATTGATACTGTAATACCCTGAAAGTACTTTTATTTTTGGGGTAATTCTTCCGAGTATTAGCTTCTAATCCATTCCAAACCTCATCACCAATATCATTTAAAAATTGGGAAATTGAAGACGTTTTAACACCCTCATCTCTGTATATATTTGTTGGATTAACACAGAATAAAAAATCAATTTCTGAATTTCCATCTTTCTTTGCAGTCTTAACACAATCTTCATGTATATGTGGGTACTCTTCATAAGGTTTCTTTAGAACAAGTACTTTACCACCAGGCGCTAAATTATTTATTTCTAAGTGAAGAGGAATATTATTAGCATCAGATACTTTTTTTAAGAAATGTGAATTTTTGGATTTCAAACGCAAACTACGGTTTATATGAATAACTTCTCGTATTGAACTTGGCACCATATTTAACCAGTTGTATTTTTCACCTCTTATTAATTGTTGAACTCCATCAGCTACGCAGACATTATTCACATCATACAATAATTTAAGAAGTTGGGCTTCTTCTTTTGGCCAATCTTGACCTTCATCAACTATTATAAAATCAAAATCTAATTCTGAAAAGTTTTCTTGTTTTCTATCTTTTATATCTGTTTGAGTAAGCGCGCCTTTTTGTATTGTTTCAATGGCTTCCGAACAATGAGACTCATAATGATTATAAGTTTCACCAAAATCTTCCTTATTTATTATTTCCAACCTAAACAGCCACGTACTAAAAAACGACATAGCTGTTCTAATTGTAATGCCACCCGACTCAGAGTCTGAGGGAACACCTAATAAATTCATTAATCTACTAATGTCGGCTGCCAAGGAATGATTATAAGTCAATAAAAGTGTTCTTGTACCATTTTCTTTATATTCCGCCCATGCAGCTTGCAAAAGTGCTATAGTTTTACCTGTTCCACCAGCTCCTCTTAATAAAGTAAATCTATTGTTTATATTTGCTCTTATTTGATGCACATGTTCGCTCGACTTGACTATTGCATCCATTTTTTTACGGTCCAATGTTGTAGGCTTTGATTGCCTAAAAATACTTGCCGTACTAGCGAATTTCAGATCTTCAGCTTTACCTGACCGAATAGAGTATTCACCTCTAATATTCTTTGAAATTTTATTTTCAGATGCAAGAGCTGTTAAAAATTTATTACCTTTTACTCCGGGCTCAACCACACCTGATACATTTAGGAATTTTAGTCCCGACATGTACAAACACTTAAATACCCATAACTCAGACTTATTGTCTAAAAAATATTCTCTAAGAGAATGCATCTGTTTCATGTTTTGATCAGTCGCACTATGCCATCCATTTTTATAAAGTACTGAAACCACATTACCGTTGATATTTACTTTATCTGCAGGGTGACTTTTCTCCTCTATGACTGCTACGAAGTTTTCAACAACAATAAAGTTGGAATTTTCTATTTTTTTATTTTCTTTATCCTTTAAATAACTTGTTGGGCGAAAATATTTTGGTGTTTTAAAGTTGGCTAAAATAACAATATCAAGCTCTTTTGTAGAATATCCAGAAATTGGTTGACCAACCGTAATTAAAACCAAATCCTCATCTGATGAAGAGCTTTCAATTTCTGGCCATAAAGAAATCAGTGCAGACTGAATTTCTAATGCCGCGGTATATTCAGTTGATCCTTCAGTTCCAATTAATTTAATCAAATTAAGCACTCACCATTCTAGATAAAAACTTGGCTGGCTCTTTATAAAATTGCCTAATATCTACAAAATCATGAGAAATACCCATATGAAAGTCACCCTTAAGAGCATCAAGTGCTTCCTTTTGCTCCTCTTGAGCCAAACCCTCAGCCGTATGCCATAAAGGGTGTCCAAGAATTATTCCATAAGAATGATCTTCCTTAACAAGGCCGAACAAACTATTAAAACGGTGAAGTTCTACCTTATTTCCTATGTTTTCGCAGTATTTAACAAATATTTCAGATATATCTTGTGCTCGAGATAACCAACGTTCTTTATTTATTGGTATCCCAAGAACTATTTCAGCAACATCTAATGCCAATCGCCAATCAAGATCAGAATGAATAAAGCGGTTGTTATAATTTCTTAGACAATCTTGACAAGAACTATCGCATATTTTTTTGTGATCAGCTTCCTCCCATTTTTTGCTTAAGTGTTCGTAAGCATCAGATATATATCGTTTTAAAATTTTTGGGTTCGATATATGGCGTGTATAACCAGCGCCATTTTCCAAACTGTCTGCTACAAAAAGCTCCAGTGAAGGATTTTGTTTATATAAGTATTTACGCTCACCGACCTTTATTTCTGAAGTATCAATATCCAAATTATATGCAATTGCTTCTTTTAAAAACTCTCCAAATGATCGAAGCGCCGCCTTCACCGATGGCTGGTCTGTATCAAAAATACCATTTCTTCCGAAATCACCTTTTTCCGATTCAATTTTCAAACTTAGGATATCAGTATTAAAAATTGCACCAATAGCTCCTATCATATCTGGCTCATCAGAAGTATCATATTGTGTCGTTAAATAACTTTGTGTGAGTTCTTCACGATAAAGCTCACTATCATTTACAATGTATGAGCGCCCGCGTTTTTTAAACCCAAAATCATTTTTCTTATTATCATTTATTAATGCTATTGGTTTATCCGAAGACAATACCATTTTAAGCGCACCGATCGATAAATCTCCAAACTCTGGTTTAATGGCTATTGATGGTGGGGGTAATAACGGGCCTCTCTGCCTTTGTTCAGAATAGTCTTTAGGCGAATATGTTGTTCTAAAACCTTTGGGCTGATACATATCAAAAGCAATAAGTGGCCGACCACAACTGCACTTATCATCATCGGTTTCTATCACATAAGCTACACAATCTGGATCATGACATCGATAAAGAGTTCTGGCATCCCCCATAGGATTTGGATCTTCTTCAATACGGCCTTGATATTCTCGTTGAGCAGTAAATCCACAAACTGTATGAATTTGTTTATCATTTGGAACCTCTGCACCTGGTGAAAATGCCCAAATTGCAAAGTCTAACGATCGATCACTTACCACTTCCACTTTAGAAACTGAGGTTGGGTTTGAAGAAAATAATTGTCTACTTTGCGTTGGGAAACCAAACATTGGCAAAATTCCTGCTACCGCCAAGCGCTCACTCAGTTCTTCTTGTATATAATTAGAATTGTTGACAGTGTCGTTTATCCGTTCAACCAAATATTTTTTACAAAAATTATTTATTTCAGCTTTATTTACATCAGAATATACACAGAGCCTATCAATTACCTCATCAACTTCATTAGAAGTAGATAACCAATTTTGAATATTAAGCCGATACTCGACCCATTCTGCTGTACTACCAAAATTACCATGGGTTGATCCGCCTGAAGCAATTGGACCATCAGTCAATGAAAGAAAGGCTCTACGTAAAACTTCTGCAGAAGCGACTCTCTCAATAATCGTTTTTCTATCTAGATCAAGATACGGCTGTGGAGGTTTATCACCCGTAATTTTCGCAGGATTATTAAAGTAATAATCGTCATGTGAATTTGATCGGCATGAAGTTATAGCAAATGAAAATGGTTGCCCTAAACGGCCTGCTCTACCTACTCTTTGTTGATAGTTAAAACGCTGTGGTGGCATGTTGGCCATCATAACTAATTGCAGTGATCCTATATCCACTCCGACTTCCATTGTTGTGGTAACGCTAAGAACATTAATATTATCAATTAACGGGTTTTCATGTGGTAAATAAGCATTTTTAAATAGTCTTTGTCTCTTGCGCTGTTTTTCAAGAGGTTTTGTTTGCCCTGATAATTCTTCAATTGATAGTTTTAACGCGGGTTGAGTTGCTTTCCACTTATAATAATCTTCCTGCTCATCAATAATTTTATCGAATTCTGACGAGGAGCAATTACTGGATGTACAAACATTGAAACTCAAATTTGCTGTAATTGTTGAGCATTTTCTACACCTAAAACGTTCGTCTGATTTTACGGAAACTAGTGAGACTTTCAAACTTGCAATTTTGTTGGTTTGTATAACCCAATTATCGTCAATAATTTTATTATCGCTTAGGTAATTCTTTATCTGCTCTGCGATCTGGTAATACTCTATTCCAGAGTTCTTAGAAATCTTTTCATAGTATATTCTTAGCGCTCGTGGTATTACAGTTGTAACAAAACTTCCACCACCAGCATATTTATTTTTCTGACCCAGTATTCTTAAAGTATTAGCAAGAATTTTCTTAGTTTCATTTATTGGAAAACTAAATGTATCGGGAATATCAGACGATGGACATAAAAAAGCAATGCCCAAAGACTCCATTTCACGCCGTCCTCCATCAAATATTTGGCTTGAAATATGAGTTGATAATTTTGAATTAAAAACATCTACAGCCGCGTGGAAATCAGCTGTCTCTTCAAGTTTTGCTCCCGAACTAGTTTGGGCATAATACTTCCACCAACTTTCTTTGTTTTTTTCTTGTAAAGAACTTTGAGTACCAGCTGGATTTACACCAAGAAGTAATAAGGAATTTTTAACACTTGAATTTAATTGAGCCCAGCTTAATGTATTTTTAGATTTGAGAAATTTTAGTTCATATTCCCTGATAAGCTCAGAATTGCCTGAGTTAAAAGCAGTAAAATATTTTCGGCCATTATTAATTAATTCATTAACGATGAGCTCATCTTCATCAGAGAGTACCTCACCTTGATTTTCTCTATTAATAATTTCTTTTATGGTATTAATTGAAACTTCTTCTCGATCAGTAAGTGTTTTAAAAATTAATTGGCGTACTAATTCTTGAAAGTGCTGTTTATCAAGAGCACCTGATATATCTGCAGCATCAGACCTACTGTCATTAAAAATAATCATCTGAGCTGCTTCTGTATCACTCCCAAGTAAAGAGGACGCATTGTCACTTAAAAGTTTTGTTGTCGCCGTTATACCAGTTGATGTACCCCTTATAGGAGATATAACTTTTCCCATTTTAAAAGCGTTCTTACTCTTGCCTTGATATCTTGTAATTTCACATTTAGGGCATCTATCAGGCAACGCAGGGGAAGCCGTTACTTTGGGAGATGGGGCAACTAACATAACACCCGTTGGGTCCTCATCAAAAGTTTGATCATATTTTTCAAGCTTGCCATAATCAGATTTATAAACTGCTTTTGAAAAATAAAATTGATGCTTTACACCATCGCTTAAAGTATGTTTCCAAGCATCCATTAGAGGCGCTTCTGGCACTTTCGGCCAATACCACATATAATCGCCATATTTTCTTTCAAAAGGTGGAGATGTATAAGCTTTATTTGAAGCAGCACTTCCTGAAGACAAGTAATATTCAGATTCAGTATTTTCATAATTTTTTTCAACATACCCACCTAGATAAATTTCCCCACAATCATAGCAGTATAAGACCTCTAATATCTGCCCACCACATTCACATTTTATTGCTGGATTCTTAAATAACTTACCAATACTTCTATCATCATAGCGATACTTCTCCTGCACTTCTGAACAATTACTGTTAGAGCATGCCCAAAAACCTCTTATTTGACGGAAAAACATATGCGCTCTGAAAGAAGGTTTAGGGTTTTCAAAATCAAATTCGGTGTCTTTACTTACCAAATCAAGAAAATCTTCAAAAATTTTGAGATCCCCCCCCTCTCCAACTAATACGTCCTTAATCTTTGATATCGGTGCTGGTCTATAATCATTAGTATCCTTTTCTTGGCCCGCCTTGACACAAGCAGCAGCTAAAACTTCTCTTGGCGATATTTTTTCTACATTTTTTTCATTAATTAAATTCTGAACAAGGTCATTAGAGCCTAGGAGGCTTGTTTTGGGGAATACGGGTTCCCCAGGAATTACCTTAAACGTACTTTTATTAACCCCAAAAAATTGCTCAAGAAACGTGAGACCCTCGGTACCATCTAAAGATGCGCTTGTACCTAAAATCCTAAGTTGTGGAGAGTCTGGTTCCAAGCCCAGCCTCATTAATAAATTACGAATTATAAGTGCTACTTCAGTCCCACTTGTTCCACGGTAACTATGCAACTCGTCGACAACTAATGAAAAGTGATTTTCAGGCGACTGTGATAGCCAAGCTTTAGTTTGTTCAATTAACGGTTCTTCATTTGCCCTCATTAACATTACGTTTAACATTGAAACATTTGTAATCATAATATCAGGTGCAGAATCTAGCATGTCCCAACGGGTCACCATTTCTCCACAAAACAAATCTGGAAACTGACCTAAAATATCACTATCTAAGTTGGAAGCTCGCAGACTGTTTAGTTCCTGATCCATGTCTCTTAGTTCTTTGGAAACACTTTCAATAAGATTTTTGTTTTTTGCATTCAATTTCCCAATAGGATTATAAGTTCCACCAGGTGTTGCGCTCGTATAACGGCCAAAATAAAACAAAGGTGATTTAAATATATCTTTTGCACGAGTAGCTGCTTGCCGTAATCGAATAATCTGATCCTCAACGAGAGCGTTGGTAGGATAAAGTAAGAGTGCTCTAATACCTGGTTGAATCTCAGAATTTTGATTACTCCTAAGACCGTTCCAGCGAACCATTTCTCGAGTATTTTTATCCCACCAATTATTTAATGATTTGGGTTTGATCAAATTTTGACGCTCTCGTAGCAAGCGAGCAATTATAGGGACTAAGAAGCTTTCAGTCTTTCCAGAACCTGTGCCTGAGGTTACAACTATATTTCTTTTCGCTGAAGAATTTGGTGCCAGAGAAGTGGCCAAAGCTTCTGCCTGATGCGTTCGGAGCTTAACGTCTGATCCAAACATAATATTTCCCAACAAGGTGGCAGTCTGGGATGGTAAATTTGCGTCTTCACAGGCTTTTAACAAAGACACTTTAGAAGCATAAGGTAGTACCGCTTCTAGATATAACTCCTGTGAAGTAACATCCCCATCATCTAAAAAACTTTGACGTTCCTGCGATATAATTTCATCGTTAAAGCTAAATGCGCTGTTATAATAGTCTTTATATGCGCTTTTTATGTAATCATGCAGTTTAGTGGGCGTTGTCATAACATCATCCTAGTTTTGCAATTTTGTATAAATCATTTTTGCTAGATTTAGAGACACATTTTTATATTCTAATTTTCCATTTTGGATCTTAGGCAAATCACCGCTTGATGCAACAAGTGCCCTCCTTAGTAATCCTGGGACTTCACAGCCAATCGATGACGTAAATTTGTTTGTTATCTCATCATACCGATAAAAAATAACTCCATGATCCAAGGCAGATAAATGTTTCACAATTTCATAGGTACCAATTCTAGCTTCTCCATCTAAATCTTTATAAAAATGTTTATTGCCATAAATATCAGCTTTGTATGCTCCTGAGCTAAAGCAATCTTCGCAATCATTCCATTTACCGCTTGAAGGATCAAATTTTTTCAAATCCTCCACTTCTCCAATATTTATACTTGGTAAAGACAAGAACACGTCAGATAATTTCATTGAAGTACGCGCTATCTTAAAGGCCGGATCATCAACAACAACTATCTTTCGATTATTTGGATCTCTAATTTTTGATAAACTATCTAGATCTATATTTGAGATATTATGCCACTTATGAACAGCAAAATGTTTTTGACCAGTAAGATAAGTCTTGTATTTTACATCACCACCTAATGAGAACATTTCTTTCAGTTCGTTAATTATTTTCAGATTTCGAAATCCAATAAAATATATACTTTTATCTGGAAGTTTGATTAAGGTTGGTTGCGTTATCTCCCAACTAATTGGTTTGAGATTAATACTATCTAATTCAAAATCTATATGACCTAGATCATTAAACTCTTTGTAATAATTCCAAACATCAAGATCAGATTCTGTAAAGAATTTAATGACTTTCTTAAATGTATGAAAACTACCATGACCCAAGTAGCATAAAGCATCAAAAATAATTTCCGTATTCTTTCCATCTAAATCATTTTCTAAATTTAATTTAATTTCTGATTTACTAGTACCAATATTATTAGATATATTTTCTTTTTCACGAGTTACATTTTTGGCAATGGTTTTCTCTAAGGATGCTACATTCATGGTATTAGGTGAAATTGTACTCTTTACTTTTTTTGCTGGAAAAAAATTAATCGCCCCACAATCTATACATTCTGCTCTTATAGGCTTTAAAGAAGTCGAATATTTAGCGCCAAAGGGGATTTTCCAAGGATGAACCCCCGTAATAATGCAATTGTTTCCAACAAGATTTTCAACTTTTTGATTCTTATAGATTGGAATTAAATCAGCATTAACGTATTCAATACCCCCTTCAATTAATTGATTTTCATTATCCACAAAAATCCCAATCTCATCCAGATCATTAGGATTATCTTTGATTTGTAGTTCTTCGTTGCTTATTGAATATCCATTCAAACGGCCAAAATTATTCTTTGCTTCTGTTGAGTGTAGCCTTTTGCAATGCCCAGTAAAAAATGAAAATGGATCCATTAAATCACAAGTCAATTCATACTTCTTTAGCTTTAGAAATTTAGGCTTATCAGATGATCGGAAGCTTATGGATTTTTCTAAATTTTGTGACAGGCTCTCTAATTTTATTATCAGATTTTTTTCATCCAATTTATCAATAAAAGTTAGCTCTTTTTCAAAATTGGATGATAGTTGATCATGGGATAGTATTTCAGGTTTATCCAAGTCATCCACTATTTCAAGTTTAAAGTCATTATTTGGAAAAATAACCTCAACTGTGGGTGGACAGTCTGCATGCCAGATATTGGCTGCTAGCTCTAAGCCGCCGTTTAATCTTAAAATAGCCTCTGATGTATTTGGAATAAGCGTTTGAAGATGAGGCGAAGGAGTATCTGGTGTTCTTATAACCTCAACATCTTCAAATAAATCCCAGTCAACAGGCATTCCCGTGAGTTGTTTTGAGTTACTTAATTTAAACTTATTATCACTATTTTCTTCTAAAAATTGCTTTATTTTTTTTGTCCAATTTTGAGATTGGCATAAAATGATATGCTTCAAACCCAACGTAACTTCCCGAGTTTGATTATAATAAATACCATCATATGACTTTACAAAAATATAAAATGGTAAAGCCTGAAAATTAAATATTTTTGTTTTATCATCCGATAAGAGATTAAAATTGTTTACAAGCATTTCATTAATATTAATGCTCTTTGGAAATAAATATGATATGTTGGATCCATCACCTTCAGGGCGAAGACAAAGTTCATCCTCAACTTGTTCAAATATTTTTGGCGATCTGTTTTTACTTTTTTCAATGTTTAATTTTGATACTAAATTAATGCTTGCATCCTGAATAGCAAAGCCAACTGTTAAAAATTCTCTAAAATTTCTATTGGTCTTTCGTAAAATCAAACTAAAGTTTTTTAAATAAAGATTTTTTTGTCCAACAGCGTTCGTACTACCTCCATCCCAATTTTCAAAACTTTCTAATGCTGCATCAACAACCTTTTCCTGAAGTGACTTTTCTTTCCAAAGAGCAACTAATGGTTTTGCCCCATAGGAAGTATTTAGCCAGTCATCCAAAATTAGAGACATTTCACTTTTTGATATGAATTGATTTGAATTTAATTGTTTATGCTCAAACATTAAATTTAAGTTTTTACGATCTTGATCTCTGACTAAAGCCTGTGACATTGGCCAGCTTATGTATGTTTTTAGCCCAACTTCTTTCGCTGTTGGCATTCCGTATTGATAATCAGTAAATTTTAACCATCTATTTAATGCGCGCCATAATATTACTGTATCTTGCATCGCCTCAGTAGACTTTATATTTAATTTGCTTCTAGGATCTGATATATTTAAAAGTTCTGCATATCTGTCATAAAAATTATTTCCTCCATATCTTTTTCCGTCTCTCATACTCTCAGCAGACATGGATAAAACACATAAAAATGCAGTAAACGGGGGAGGGTTTTCTCTTCCTTCTCTCTTCCACTGATAATATTTTCTATAGAACCAGTTGTAAGCATTTTTTGACTTTAAGTTAAATTTGTTAGCAACAACTCTGGGCAAATTTTTTTCAATATAAATTGAATCCTCACCTATTTTTTCACCAATTGAGGCTAATACTTCAGTCTCCAAGTCTAAGTAAATTGGCTTGTTCGCAAATTTACCATCAAAGAAGTATTCATTTAATAAATCATTATATTGTAAATAACTTATTTCTCTGGCCATAAACTAGTTTTCCTTAATTACAATTTTGATTTCATAAAAAAGCAAGTGTGTGATACTAATTACGCTATGTTGTATATTTTTAAATGTCTAGTAATTCTCACTTTGATACATATATTATCTATAATTGGATTTTTTTACGTTTGGATGAAAGCAATACATATTGATATGGGGGGGGGGAGGCACCCCCCTCGGTCCCTACCCCCGAAACAATAAAATATTCCAAGAGTAATGGTAAGTGACTACATTCACTTTAGATGGGTAGGATGATGGGTATTTAATAAAATTTAACTTAAGTCATTGATTTTAATGACTTAATGGCGGAGAGACAGGGATTCGAACCCTGGGAACCTCGCAGTTCAACGGTTTTCAAGACCGCCGCATTCGACCACTCTGCCACCTCTCCGTGCCATAAAACGGGATCGATCCGTTGGGGACTAGATAA
>Ga0206124_10001073_pt1 | contig 21994 bp, 20 predicted proteins | sample Helgoland_Spring_3_FD_148671 | JGI IMG/M metagenome (GOLD analysis project Ga0206124, IMG submission 148671) | Pelagic subsurface seawater microbial communities from Kabeltonne, Helgoland, North Sea - Helgoland_Spring_Bloom_20160321_2 | ecosystem: Environmental > Aquatic > Marine > Epipelagic ... | reverse complement strand
ACACTTGAAGAACGGTTAACCTATTATTTAGATCAAACTCCACAGATTGATGGATCTGCTTACGTCGCTTCCGATGCGATTATCCTTGGAGCAACTACCGTGGGTCGAAACGCCAGTATCTGGCATGGCTGTGTGCTACGCGCCGATATTAATAGTATTGAGATCGGTGAAGGCTCGAATGTGCAAGACGGCAGCGTCATCCACCTCGCGGACGACTATGGCGTAAAGGTTGGATCGTTTGTGACGATCGGCCACAAGTCGATGGTGCACGCCTGCACGATCGGCGATGAGTGCCTGATTGGGATGCATTCGACCATTCTCGATGGCGCAGTGATCGGCGCGCAATCGATCGTCGGTGCGGGCGCACTCGTCACCAAAGGCACACAGGTGCCAGCCGGATCGCTGGTGCTCGGTTGTCCAGCCAAAGTCGTACGGGCACTCAGCGACGAAGAGCGCGCCGGCCTAAAAGGTATGGCGGACAAGTATGTAATCGTGGCGCGTGAACACAAAGTGCGTCAGCCAGCTGTGATGTAGTAGTGAGGCCTAATCTTTGTTCGAGTCGTCAATTTAAATTGATCAACGATCCGCATCATGGACGCAGCAATCAGCCCCAGACGCGCAAGTACTTCATGATACAAAGCGGATCGTTGTGTAGTATCGCGGGATCAAGCCGCTGGCCACTGTTTTGGCAGTGACTAGCTTGTTACCTAGAAGAGAGCCACTGAGATAAATATCTGAGCAAATTCGATCCAGACTCGCCTCTGGGCTTGCAATCGAGACGCAAGTCTTTCTCTTAGCAATTCGCTATTGAGACTTATTCTCAAACAAAACCAGCCCATGCGTTTAGATCAAATTAAGAAAGACGGAACTTTTCGAGCCCCACGAAAGTGAACTGCGAGAACGAGAGCGTCGCCCGATTGATGGCGATGGGCTTGTTGCCGGGGCAAGAGGTTCGCCTCACGCACGAAGCACCGTTGGGCGACCCGATCGCAGTGGTCTTTCAGGGCTGCCATATGAGTCTACGCTTAAAAGACGCAGCCGAGGTCGAAGTGGAGAAGATTTAGTATGTCCGAAGCACCGTCAGAATTCCGCGTCGCGCTAATTGGTAATCCTAATACCGGCAAGACCTCGCTTTTTAATGCGCTTACTGGTATGCGTCAGCGTGTCGGCAATTACTCAGGCGTCACGATCGAAAAGAAAATCGGCCGTTGGGCGCTGAACCGCGACCAAGATGTACATTTGATCGACCTGCCAGGCACCTATAGTTTGAGCGCCAGCTCGCTGGACGAGCGGATCGCAGTGGATGTCTTGGCTGGGCGTGTCGATGAACCTGAACTGCTGGGACATTGCGGAAAAGAAAGGCCTACAGATCGACTGTAAACTACTCGAGCAACGCCTCGGCGTGCCGGTAGTGCCAACGGTGGCGACACGGAGTCGCGGCACCGAAGAGCTGGCCCGCGCGGTTGAACATGCGATCAAGACCAAAGCGATGATGATGCGGCCAATATGGCCGGAAGCGGTCAAGACTGCGGTGCAAAAACTGCACGACGAATTTATCAGTAAACGCGGCGAAGCATTGCAAGTCGGCGAGCTACAACGCCTCATTTTTGACCGTAGCAGCGCGGTGCGCGAACGCTTACAAACACCAGAGTCTGAGTATGAAGGGATCATCAAAGATGCCCGCGACCAGCTCTACAAAGATGGCTTCAATCCTGATGCGGCAGAGTCGATCCTACGTTTTCGGTTTCTTAATCCCTTACTCGGCGACATTATCGAGCGCCAAGCAGCGCTGAAAAAACGCACTACCACCGAAAGTATTGACCAACTCTTACTGCACCGCTTTTGGGGCTTGGTAGTATTTGTCGGCATGATGTATGTGGTCTTTCAATCGGTCTATACATGGGCGGGACCGTTCATGGATTTGATCGAAGGCGGCACGGGCGCGCTGCAAAAAATTGCTTCCAACGCACTAGCTGGGACGCCGATGCTACAGAGTTTGATCGCCGATGGCATCATCGGCGGAGTGGGTGCCTTCGTGGTGTTTTTACCGCAAATTCTGGTACTTTTTTTGTTCATCTCACTGCTGGAAGAATCCGGCTACATGGCACGCGCGGCGTTCTTGATGGATAAACTATTTCATTGGTGCGGCTTAAACGGAAAAAGTTTCGTGCCGCTACTCTCCAGCTACGCCTGCGCAATTCCTGGTATACTTGCAACACGCACGATCAGCGATCCCAAAGCACGGATGATTACCATCTTAATCGCACCGCTGATGAGTTGCTCGGCGCGCCTACCCGTTTATCTACTTCTGATCGGTGCGTTTGTCGAACCGAGCTACGGTCCAGCAGTCGCAGGTGCGACATTGTTTGCCATGCACTTCGTCGGCGCGATCCTCGCGGCGCCGATTGCTTGGTTACTCAATCAAACACTCAATCAAGGCCAAAAGCCAAAACCATTCCTGATGGAGTTACCCCCCTATCGTGCACCGCGCTTCAAAACAATGGTTTGGCGTATGTACGAGAGCGGTAAGGAATTCATCATACGCGCAGGCACAGTGATCTTTGCGATGACCGTCATCATTTGGGCACTGCTTTATTTCCCTCGCTCTGCCGAGGTTGAAATAACTGTCACCGAGTCCTACCAGACCGAGTTGGCCGCTCTGGCAATTCAGCATGACTTAACCGAAGACGAGCTCAGCAAGCGCATCGATGCGGCTTATTTGGAACAGAGCTACATGGGCCGATTCGGTAAATTCGTGCAACCTGTATTTGCCCCTGCGGGCTATGATTGGAAAATTACTGTTGGCGTATTGGCAAGTTTTCCAGCCCGCGAAGTGATCATCTCGACACTTGGTATTACGTACGCTTTGGGTGGCGAAATCGATGAAGAATCCAGTGACCTACGCGCCACACTCACCCAAGCAAAATGGGAAAGTGGTCCACGCATAGGCGAGTCGGTGTTTAATATACCAGTGGCTCTTTCGATCATGGTATTTTTTGCTCTTTGTATGCAATGCGGTGCGACACTTGCCGTAATCGCTAAAGAACTGAATTGGAAGTGGGCGATCGGAAGCTTTTTTGCGCTCACCTCGGTCGCCTGGATTGCGGCTGTGCTAACCTACCAAATCGGCATGTGGTTTGCATAAATAAGCAATCGCTGCTAGGCTTCTATAATATATACCCATCACATTCCCTTAATACTCAGTTTGAATTTATGATTCCGATTCGCGGGATAAACCCGCTCGCTACGACATTACAAAGATTCGCTGGGTCAACCCGCTCATTACGTTACTGTAGCAACTCGCTTTATTTCAGGACTGAACATTAGAGATACGGATACTCACCTCGCATGAAATACCTCGAAATTATCCTAGTCGGCCTCATTCTAATCGGCGCGGTCTGCTATTTGCACAAGACCTTCTTTCCAAAAAAGAAAGGTGGGGCCAGCTGCGGCTGTGGCACCTCGGAGTGCAAAGTGCCGAAGGCATCGATCGAGACGAACCAGTAAACTCCCAACTAGCCAACCACAGCAAAGCCAGATGTTGCCCACACAATTAGTTGATTCTTGCCACGAACTCATCAACCAAGGCGTCGAGCAACTCGATATGCCAGTCGGGATCGTCAGCCATATTTATAACGATCTATACGAGATCGTCACGATTAACAGTGAGATGGACGAGTTTATCCAAGGAGCCGTATTTCCACTCAGTAACACATATTGCCGGGATGTCTATCGCACGGACAAAACTATCGCGATCACCGAAATTGATCATGTTCTCGGCATGCAACTCCACCCGCTATATGTGAGCCTGCCAGTTGAAGCCTACATCAGCGCGCCGATTCACCACAACGGTAGCGTCTGGGGCACGATCAACTTCACCTCAGCCAAGATCCACCCAGCTTTTACCAAAGCTGAGATTGAACTCGTCGAACAGTATGCAGAGACGATCGGCAAATGCTTGGCAGAGATCGATCTAGTCTCGCGTGCCCCTTGGGATATTTGAGTCAGCAAGCCAGGGCTTCCTTAGTCGATGGCGTCAAGGCAAACAACACCCACTCTACGCAGAACATTCACCTCGCCAGCGAAACACGCCCATCTAGGCATCCACTATTCTGTAGCGAAGTATCGCTATTTCTTCTTCGACCAGCCCAGCGTATCAACAATCTCACGAAGCTCCTTTGCGGGCTCGTAATCTGCGGCAATAATATCGAAACGCTGCAAGTAAGAAAGTGCGTTGTGCAAGCCCATGATTTGCTGCCGCCGCATCTCCTGTTCCTTAGTGGTAAGAACCTTTAATTGCTCTACTAATTCTGAGACTTGTCGATTACTTGCATCCCATGCTGCGGAATCACTCTCATACATCTGAGACTCAAGTAAGCGCACCGTTTGATCCCAGCCTTGCATATGAGCAGCGCTGGCACGCAGCTTAGCTCCGATCTCCGCGCGCTTGGCAGTCGTTGCCGCTTCAGAAAGTCGACCGTCGGTGCCACCGTCTGTAGGGCGCGGCCGCAGTGGGCGAACCCAAATATTACGATAGCGCACTGGATTACCGTGATCTTGTAGCGCAATTGGCCCCATATCTGGATACGGGTGATTCAGCGGCTTGCGCTTTTTATGACCACCACCACCATCCAGCGGCGTGCTGTCTTGCACGACGACACCATTCATCAGCACCGTCATCGAACCTTGATCGAGCACCACACCATCGCGGACGATGGGGCGACGATAAATAATATCATAGCTCTGCCATTGGCCCGGTGCCCGCAGCGCATTGACCGCCGGCGGCATGACTCCATAAACGGCACCTGCCGAGCCATCCGGATAAGTAGGGTTATTAAAATTATCGAGCACTTGCACTTCGATGCCGCCCGGTAAGAACACACCGCTATTGCCACGCTTCTGCCCCTCTCCAGGCAGCTGCTGCGCATGCGACCATTCGATGTGCAACTGGCAATCGCTAAACTGCTCTTTAGTCTGAATATATCCGGCGCCGCGGACAGCTAACAGATAGCCATCTTGCACGACCCAATCGGCTTTGCGCTTCTCTTCGGGCTTGGCATGCACCCAATTTCCAAACCGAGGGCGCCCCACCCACGACCGCAGCGGGCTCGACCCGAGCTGGCTGCGGCCGGTTCTCGTCGTGCACTGCCCATGGATGAGTCGCGTCAGGTGCATCGCCATAAAAAGCTGCATCTAATGAACTGGCCAGACAAGCGATGGCAGTTAGAATCAATCGGTTACGCCGAGCCGATTGTGATAAGAAAGGTCTAGGCTGCATGGGGATTTAGTGCGTAAAATTGAAAAGATTATTTAATTTCGCGAATACGAATGTTGCGCCATTCGATTTCAACGCCGGCCACCTTATGCGAATGCACTTGCAGGCCGATCATGCCACGTGGAAATTGTTGGTAGCTTTCAGAGTCATTCAAATCCGCGATCTGTTCACCGTTGATCCAAGTTTGGATGCGTGGCCCTTTTGCGTATACACGATAGTGGTTCCATTCGTCATTTTTAAACACGCTGTGCGCCTTGATCTTGGGGTCTTTCGACTGTGGCTCAGGTGAGCGCCAACCACTGTAAGCCTCGCCGTAAATATAACCGGCCTGACCAGGGCTGTGCTCGATCTCGACCTGCGGGCCTTGCACATGGCCTTTCGCGATGTCGTCGTCCTGTAATGAACGGATCTGAACACCTGAATTAATCGCGCCGCACTTCACCTCAAATTCCAATTCGAAATCGCCGTAGGTTTTATTGGTGCAGAGAAAGGAATTGGGGCTCTTTAATACAGAACGTCCCACGATCACACCGTCGCGCACTTCATAGGTGGCGGTGCCATTCTTTTGCGTCCAACCATTCATGGTCTTCCCATCAAACAGCGACTGCCACTCATCACTGCCACAGCAAGCATCAACGTTCGGGATCTTAAGCTTGGCGCTCGGAGTGACATCGGCCTTAAGGTCGCCAGTCGCAAATTGGATGCCTGCGAGGTAGTGATTCAACATCATTGGGTTGGAATAAATCTCATGGTTATGCCCGAGGCTGGAGTAAAACACGCGGCCCTTACCAATCCCTTGCACCCAAGACACCGCATAATCGCCGTCCTCTCTGCGGAGTGGTATTCTCTCATGCGGCGGATCGCTACGCTCTACATCTATGCTCAACAAGATGCGGAGCTTCTCTCGTGAATATGGCTCATCCTTGAACTGGTAGATTTCATCTTTGATTCTAAAATCGGACTGCCCGCCAAAAACTGGCTGCAGTAGTGCGTGCTCGGGCTCTTCGACATTGATGGTCACCGTGTGGCCCGCCATCCATGGATGGCCGTTAAAATAAGCGCCCATTACATCGCCGTAGGCCTTATGCTTATAACAAGAATCGGTGGCAGAGTGGATGCCAACCAGCCCCCCGCCCTGCTCCACATAGGCAAGCAAATTATCCACCAAGCGATTATGACGGGCCTGTAACCACGCCCAATCTTCCTTTGGAAATTCCTTACGTTGCTTGTGGGACGGCATGAAGAAGTCTTGCGTGGGACTGAGCAACAGCACCGCGTCAAATTCGTTCAACGCTTCTGGTTCAAAGTTGGCGGGATCGTCACTAATAATTGCTTCGTAGGCACCAGTCGCTGCGCCGAGCCGCTCTAAGGCTAGTTTACCCGTAGGAATCGAGGGATGACGATAACCTGCGGTGGCGCTGTAAACTAGGATACGGCGCGCTGCTTGAGGGGCAATAATCGCAGATTGCGGAAGAGCAACTTCGATCGCCCGCGCATGATGCGGCGCAACAGGCTTATCGTTAAAGGTCGGCACCCAAGTGGACGCCGCACTGAGTGAGCAGGCAAACAAAAGCGAAGAAAGAAAAGTAAAAGTATTCATTTTTGGGAAGATTCGAACAGCGGTTTTAAAAAAAGCCTGCCCAAAATATATTGTTCGATACCGGACTTGGCATTCTTAAATTCGCGGATCGATTTGCCAACTGAGCGAAATAGATCAGGCATACGCTTTGCCCCGAAAAAGAGCAAGACGACCGCCCCAATCATTAGGATCTCGGGCGTATTCAGATTTTGGATAAATGCGAGTGGTGTCATATTGATAAATTTTACTTACTGTTTGTTCGTGATCGGCTGCATTGCATACTTATAGCTTGCGAGTAATCTGCTTCACCATATCGCCGACCTGCGGATCATTTTCGACCACCTTCAAACGCTGTGTCACCAATCGACGCTTATGTGCGACCGAGAAATGCTTCGCGGGATTTTCATACACAGTCAATAAATCACGCTTATACTCCAGCGGTAGATCTGCCTGAACAATTGTTACGAGCAAATCAGCTTGCGCTGGGTAAAATGGGTGGGACCGGTGAGTGAGTAGCTTTTTTAAGCTACGTGCGGCATCACTGCGCTCTTTGTCCGTGGCGGACTCTGCACTCGCAATTGCGACCCACAAGTCACCATCATCGAGTGATTCTTGGAGAGGCCAGCGCTTCAACGCGCTAATTGCCGCTGGGCGCAGAGCTGAATCGCTATCCACAAAGATTCCCTGCAAATAAGCTGCCACTTCAGGACATGCGATTGCATCTAGAATTTCAATGACCGCTTCGCGGGACGCGTCATTGTCGGCCGATTCAAGCGTCGGATAATAGAGTTCATTCCATTGATACTCTGGAGCGCCGAAGTTTGCCGACAGTCGCTTCAAGCTACGCTGTGCCTCTCGAGATTGAGCATTACCTGCAGAGGCAATGTCCAGTAAGCTTTGGATGCTTGCAGTATTACCAACCCCGATTCGAGTGACTTAAACGCCGCCTGCTTTAATTTGACATCTGCCGTGCCAGAGATGATCCCGTTGAGCAATGCAGTCGCTCCAGATATATTACGAAGCTCCAATACTTTGATCGAAGCGATACGCGACGCGGTATCGGCACCGCTCTCCACAGTCGCCAAGGCTTTTTGATCAGCCGCCGGCGCCTGCAGACGCGCCAAGGCATTTGCTGCATTCATATCTTTGCTGTTGGCGGAAAAAGCCTGATAGAGCGGCTCAAAGCTCGCATCGCCGCCGACATTCCCCAATGCATGGATGATACAAGCATTTAGGACCCCCTCCGCGTTCGGTAGCAAGGTCAGCAATTCCGCTTCGTAAGCGGCCAGGCTTTGTTCACCAATCGCGGTGACGATCACCACCTGATCATTCACGCTGACACCTGGGAGATGGGCAACAACCGCTTCACATAAGGAAGCTGAACCACTGGCCAAAGCTGCCTGAATAAACAACACACGTCCGGGAAAATCTGGCTTAACCAAGACCACTTCCAGCACTTGCTTGGCACGCTTCGAATCACTCGCTGCCAACTGCTTAAACGCCTCTGCGCGAATGACGCCGCTCATACCAGTGCCTGCGAGACTATAGGCCATGTTGGCATCGACCCCGACCTGAAGAAGCGCCATTTCGATCAGCGCCTTCGTTTCCCCTGTGGTACTGTTGCGTGCATTTAAAAGAGCAGGCACCACGGCGTCATTGCCGAGTTTGCCCAAAGCTAAAGCTGAGGCAGCCTGCAGCGCGGGATTTGAAGACTGCAATAGTTCAGCGATCGCAGGTGCGGCATCGACCGCGCCACGAGTGGCGAGGGCATCCATGTAAGCGGCACGGTCTGCCTCGGAGCCCCGAGTCAGAGCCGTAAGCAAATAAGCTTCCGCCTTCGCACCAGCTATCGCAACAAGTGCGCGACGAGCGCTATCACGGACATTCGGTTCGCTATCGCCAAGCAGAGCATAGGCTGCATCAGCTCCCGTATCAGTGCCGAACAGTTCCAACATACGGATCAAATACAGACGACCAGAAAGCGGTAACCCTTCGGCACCGAGTTGCGCAATCACGTCTGCCTCAAGAGCCAAGCGCTCAGCAGCAACCGCACTGGGAGCCGTGGCCTCAGCAAAGGCTTGCTTAAGATCCAAACGTGCCTGCATACGTGCCGCATAGTCATCGCCTCCAAGCGTATTGACGACACTCGGCACATCCACGGCGAAGACCAAGGACGCTGCGCAAGCAGCGAAGAGAGATAAAACTGTTTTTTTCATTTCTGGTAAATTCAAAGGGTTCATGCGGGGAGTTCGTAGCCTGCGCGGCGTGGACGGTCCTGCCAGCGTTGGGCATCCGCATCGCCGACTATTTGCTCTGCCACAGGGTCCCATTGGATCGGACGGTTCAAGCGCTCGGCGATCCCAGCCAATTGGCAAATCGTGGCTGTACGATGGCCGATCGTCGCCGGGCAAATGGTTTTTTTGCGAGAATGGATTCCATCCAGCCAATTGCGCTTGTGGTCGACCGACCGATAGAGTTGCACATCCGATGGACTCAGCGGGCGACTGACCAAATCAGCAGGTGTGCTTTCGATCTTTTCCCCTCGGCTCACGCAGACTTCGCCCTCGGTGCCGATGAAACGAATCATGTGTCCCTTGCGGTTCGGATGGTCACGAATGACTCTGACGCCGTCATCGTATTCATACGATGCATACTTCTCCCCATTGTATCCCTTAGGAGTAAATTTAACCGGGCCCGAATCATCGCGCCCGAGTGCCCATTGAGTGATATCGAAATGGTGCGCACCCCAGTCGCCGTTTTTACGGGAACCGTATTCCCAGAATCGGCGCCAACCACCACTGTAACTACCCTGCACACGCGCTGCGGTGTAAGGCTCGTAAGGTGTCGGCCCCAGCCACTTGTCGTAATTAAAACCTTCGGGAATCGGCTCTTCCGCACCCAGCACAGCTGGCGGGAAGCCCCCTAAACTAGCATACACTTCTTTGATCTGGCCAATCCAGCCATTGCGCACGATTTCGGCCGCCTTGCGAAATGCATTGCTGGAACGCTGCTGCGAGCCGACCTGAAGAATCGTGCCATAGCGCGCTTCCGCAGCCACCATCGCTTTGCCCTCTTCAATCGTCAGCGTCATCGGCTTTTCGACATAGACATCCTTACCCGCACGCATCGCGGCAATCGCAATCGCCGCATGCCAGTGGTCTGGAGTCACAATAAATACCGCATCCACTGCTGGGTCATTAATGACGTCCTCATAATCTGGTGTCGCCACAACATCTTTGAAGTTCCAAGCCGACATCTTTTGCTTAGCAGTTGTCAACTTGTCTGGCTTAACATCACAGACGTATAGCGGCTGAACATCCGGATGATGAGCAGTACCCATGTGCGCACCCATCATTCCTCCCATACCGATAAAGCCCATGTTGATGCGGCCATTCGGCCCGACTCGACCATTCAGGCCAAGCGTCTCAGCGCGAAGAATCATTGGAGCGGCACACAACGATGCGCCTAAAACCGCGCCCTGTTTCAGGAAATGGCGACGTGAGGACTGAGTGTTTTTTTTCATTAAATAATATAAAGTATGTGACTACGGCTTACTGCTTTTCTTGATCAAACGCCGCATCGAAGGCGACGTTGCTCGGTGCGAAGTCTAAGCTACGCGTAAAGCGGCAGGCCTCGGCTCCACCGTGAAAACGATCCATACGAGAATCTTCCCACTCGATCGACAGCGGTCCGTTGTAGGCCACGTCATTGAGTGCGACGATGACTTCCTCGAAATTAATATCGCCACGCCCTGGCGAACGAAAATCCCAATAGCGACGTGCGTCTCCAAAGTCAGTATGACCACCAAAGACACCGACGTCACCATTGCCGTGCCCCCACCATGCGTCCTTAACGTGCGCATGAAAGATATAAGCCCCGAAGTCGCGAATGAATTTCACGTAGTCCACGCCCTGATAACCGAGGTGACTCGGGTCGTAGTTAAATCCGAAACGTGGGTGATGGTTGATCGCCTCAAGTGCAGTGGCAGCGCTGGCAATATCAAAGGCAATTTCAGTCGGGTGTACTTCGAGCGCAAAATACACATTCTCCTGCTCAAACACGTCGAGAATCGGCGTCCAACGATCGGCGAAGTCTTGAAAACCGGCCTCGATTTGACCGGGCACGATTGGCGGAAAAGAATACAACAGATGCCAAATCGACGAACCAGTAAAACCATTGACCACCACACGCTCGGGGGCACCACCTGGTTTGGCATCGAAGAACTTGCGAGCCGCACGAGCGGTATCCTGCATTTCTTTGGCTGCGCGCTGACGCACACCTTCGGGCTCGCCGTCGCCGTAGATTTCAGGAGATAGGATCGCCGCGTGACGCGCGTCGATGCGATCGCAGACTGCTTGGCCGACCAGGTGACTGGAAATCGCGTAGCAGGTCAGGCCATTGGCCTCCAACAGCTCCCATTTCTTGGCGATATAGTCCGGCTCGTTGAGCGCGGCCTGCACGTCGAAATGGTCGCCCCAGCAAGCGAGTTCGACACCGTCGAAGCCCATCTCTTTAACTTTGGGTGCCAGTTCGGCGAGTGAAAGATCGGCCCATTGGCCGGTGAAGAGTGTAACAGGTCGTGACATATTTAATATTGTTAGTTGGAAGTTGTTAGTTGGAAGGTTGCAGCAAATGGATCGCAGCCTCGTTGTTGTTGGCTTGAGCAATAGAAAGAGCGGTGTCGCCGTTGACTGCGTTGACAGAAGGATTGACACCGGAATCGAGCAAAAGTTGCACCATCTCGGCGCTGCCGCTGGCGGCTGCTTCGTGCAGAGGCGTGCCGCCGCGCTCGCTCAGTGCTTTAGGATTGGCGCCGCCGTCGATTAGGACTTTGGCGATCGCCAGTCGGTCTTTTGCTGCGTTTAGGATTGGCGCCGCCGTCGATTAGGACTTTGGCGATCGCCAGTCGGTCTTTTGCTGCGGCATTGTGCAGCGGCGTCCAACCGGCCTTGTCCCATTCGTCGGGCATTGCATTGGCATTGAGCAGTGCAATCGCAACTTTCGGCAAATCGCGTTCGACACAAAGATGTAGCGGTGTGCGCTTGCTGGAATCGGGTTGATTGACGTCCGCGCCAGATTTGACCAGCACAAGTGCGATCTCAACCTTCTTACGCAAAATAGACTGATTAAGCGGTGAGAGCTTCGGATGCTCACCTTTCATCGCACGTTCAGGATGCGCTGCGAGTTGCAGTTGCACTTCCGCTAGATCACCCCGCGCAATCGCTTGGTCGATACTACTATATTGCGAGACTGCAGCGCAGAGCAACGGAGCAGCCAGTGACAGAGACAAAGACAGAATAAATCGATGCATCATTTATTTTAATCAAGTACGGTCCACTTGCCATCCTGAGCACTCGAGGCAACAGCCGCTTCAATGAAAGCTAGTCCGATCCGGCCATCTTCGACAGTGGCATATTTGGAGCCATCGCCGTTGACAGTTTCATCGGCATTATAAGCGCGCACATCGCATTCAAAGTCACGGTGCAAGCGTGCCAGTGCATCGTGGAAGCCTTCGACGTGGCCGGATGGCAGCGTGGGTTGCCCCATCAAATCCTCCGGCAGTTCACCCAGGAAACCATCATTTGCTGCGACTTCGCCGCGCCAATAAACACGGTCTGGTTGCCCTGGCAGCATGATCTTGACCGCTTCTGAGTCTTCCTGACGCCAAACCAAAGTACCGAGGCTGCCATTCACTTCGATGCTCAAGTCGTTCTTATGACCGATACAAATTTGCGAGGCGCGCACCAGTGCTTTGGCACCATTGGACAGTTCACAATAAGTGGTGAAGTGATCATCTAGCGAGCGACCTTCGACCATGCATTCTAAGCGCGCTGAAACCTTCGATACGTTCAAGCCAGTCACATAGCGCAACTGCATCAACGCATGCGTGCCAATGTCACCGCCACAATTGGAGGCGCCAGTCTTTTTCGGGTCAGTTCGCCAAGACGCTTGTTGCTGCCCCTCGTCTTCGGCCTTTCCCGCGAGCCAACCTTGAATGTAGGACGAGTCCACCCAGCGCACGTCTCCGATCAAACCGCTTTGCACTATATGCCGAGCCAAGCGAGTACTCCAATGACCGAGATAGGTATGAGCCACTGCAAATGGCACCTTCGACTCTTCAACGACAGCAGCAAGTTCTACCGCCTCCGCATGATTTAATGTTAGTGGTTTTTCACAGAAGACCGGAATCCCCGCCTTGATTGCTTTTAGCGAAGGCGCGAAATGCGCATGATTAGGGGTAACCACGACCACATAGTCCAGACGCTCTCCTTTCGGAAGATCCTTTTGCACATCAATCATTTCGTCGTAGCTCGCGTATCCTTTGATTGGATACGACCAGTTCGACGCGTCTTCGAGAGCAGCTTGTGGATCACTTCGCAGTGCAGCTGCCACCACGCGGCGCGTGCCATCGAAGTGAATCGCTTTTTGATGTGGATGCGCAAAGAAGGCACCACCACCGCCGCCGATGAGCCCAACATTGAGTGTTCTTGGAGATGACATAGTAAGGCGTATTTAAAATACTGTTTCTTAGTCAGAATGCGTGCCGCCAAGAACCTTCGGCTTGTAGCCGCCTTGGCCCTTGAAGTAGAGAATCAGACCAATGTAGCAGATCAGCATGAAGGCAGGAAACATGCACATTTTGGCCAGCGCACCCTGCGTCTCACGCTCTTGAATATTAGTGACTTGCACCTGATCTTCTTCTGTCAAATCAGCAAGTGCATTACTATTGAGCGCGGTGTATTTTCCAAGCAGATAATCGCTCTCTTGCGTGACTTGTTCGTACGCAGCAGGCAGTTCTACTTGAATCGCGGAAGTCACCGAGCTTTCCTGCAAGTAACCGATAAAGGGACCACCCAAGATACCGACACTGAGCATGCCGATGCCAGCAATCGCATTTAGCGTCAGCGCCCCACCCTTTGGTGTTTGCTCGGCGACCACACCGAGCATAGTTGGCCAAAAGTAGGTTTTAGAGACACCGTAAATAGTCGCAGCAAAGAAGATAAAACCAACCGCAGTCGCAAAAGACAGCAGGTACAAACCAACGATGGCCAGCGCAGAGCATAGGGCCAACAGACCGAGCGGACCAAACTTATTGATAACTGGGCCGGCATTAAAGCGTAGCACCATCATAATCAGCGAAGTATAAACCAGCACCCAAGTCGGATCCCAACCAGCGGCGTGCATTGGTTTTTCCATCAGAGCAGAGATCCAGCCGTCGGTGCCAAGCTCTGTAGTCGCCAGTGGCATCATGATCACCACCAACACCAACAGCAGTGGGTTACCCAAAGAACGGCCATAGAAAGCAAAGCCAAGAACTGACACAGCGATCAAGCCCCATGTCATGCCAGTAGACCAAGCAAACACGCTGCCCAACTGTGAGAAGATCAGATAGAATGCGATGAACGCACCAGCAGTACCAAGCTCGGCCAACATTTCGCGGTAGCTCGAACCTGCAGCTACACGCTCATTCACTGGAAATTTGACCTTGGCAAGCATTACCAAGTAGACGAACGCAGGCAGAAACATAATGCCGATCAAAATACGCCAATCATTTGCAACCATGCCACTGAGGCCGATTGCTAACACACCACCGAGCACCAGGCCACCGGGCCAGCCAGCATGCAGAATGTTCAACCACTTTGATTTCTCATCCTTGAAAAGTGTCGCAACCACCGGATTAATAAAGGCTTCAACCGTACCATTACCAAGCCCAAGAATCACTGAGCCCCAGTAAAGATAGTTCCAAGCCTTGGCCTGCGCCATGGCGAGATCAACAACTTCACCGTTGACCATACCGTAGGCCATCACCGCGAGGGCACCAAAAATCGCATAACAGACAAAACTGAAATACATCGCAAATTTGTAGCCGACTCGGTCTATAATTAAACTGAACAAAATGATACTGATTGCAAAGGGCCAGATGCCCGCGCCAAACAGCACGCCAGACTGGACCTTATCGAGACCGAACTGCTCCGGCCAAATGCCACTGTTAATTAAGATTGCCCGAATAATAAAGGCCATCGAGGTGGTGATCAGGGCAATAAAAGAGCCCCAGAATACGGTACTGTCATTTTTGCTATGTTTCATATGTTTTTTTGGGTTGATCGGGATAAATGTGTGCTAGGTTTGGTCGAAATAAATGAGTACTAAATTTGTGCACGTAAAACCATCGAAGTCTTACGCTGATTACGAGGAGCAGCCGCTTCACTAAAGCTGCGTCGATACTTGAGCGGTGTGATTTTCAACTCCTGTCGGAAGGCGCGCGTCATATTGGTTTGATCATTGAAGCCGCATTGAACTGCGATTTCCGCAAGACCAACAGCGGTTTCGCGCAACATCTTACACGCAGCATTCAGACGCGTACGCCTTAGATACATCAAAGGTGTAAGGCCGAAGGTTTTTTTAAATAAACGCTCTTGAGAGCTAACCGAAATTCCGCCCACTTCGGCAATCCCTGCAACTGACAACTTCTCTCGATAGTGCGCGCGCACATGGTTGACGATTCGGCGCATTTCCGGATGTTCCGCATACACCGTATCAGAGTCACGGATCATACGCGCGACACCAGCCAAACCAATCACCGCATCGTCGTTATCAAACAGCGGAACCTTAGTCGTGCACAACCAGTCGAGCGAACCATCGGCAGATGGCACCAACTCGATCTGATTATGAATCGCCTGCCCCGTACGAATGACGCGTTGGTCATCCGCATAAAATCCATCTGCCAAGAAATCGGGGCTATAATCATAATCCGTCTTACCGATCATCTTCTCGATCGATTCCTCACCGAGCGTCTGCGCGAAACTTCGCCCGCCGCCCATAAAACGACTCTCGCGATCCTTCACAAAGAAAAATGCTCCGGGCACGCAATCAAACAAAGACTCCATCATCTGCCCAGGGCGCAAAGTCTGAAAAAAAGACTCCTGCAGAGAATGGGATATACATTTGTCTTGGAAATACTGTACCATTGGTCAGATAAAACAAAACAACCTGACGCAATACGACAAGAAATTAATCTAATATATTTTTAATTATTTTCACAGTACGCAATAAAATGCCTACAAAATTTAAGCGTAAAATCATCTAAAACAACAACTTAAACTATTTAATGCGCATGATTATTTATGCTTAATTGCGACGTCTAATAAATAATTAATCCGCGACATCAGCTTGGTAATTTGTATAAAATAATCGTCGCGCACAACGTCCACACTTTTTGAATGCGTATCATCAAAACAGATGATTAGTGGCTGGTCCTGGATCTGATAAAGTGCTCGATCAAGTGCACGCAAGTGGACTGGAAAATAATACACTTTTAAATCCAAGCCAACCAAGCACTCAAAAATATCACAAAATGATCCAATTTTATGACGAAATTTGTCAATAATCCAATAAATTATAAAGTCTAATAGCCTATATTAGTTAAAACGAAAAACAAAAAGATAATCTATAAAACTATGATGAACATATATTTAAAATAAGTACTAATGTATTTAATTGATCTATTATAGCATTTAAGCAGATCGAATTCGCAAAAAAACACATTGTGTTCGATTGCAGTTTTTCGCATATAATATAACAATTACTTCGATTCGGTGTCTAAATCTCTTCAACACACACATTATTTATGGCCTCCAAAGATAAATACTCCAACGACCTCGGGCTCACGCTCGGCATGCTTACACTCCGCATTTGGCTTGGTTGCCGCGCGCTCTTAACTGGTATTGAGAAATATGCCGGCACCAACAGCAGCGACAAAGATGTTCTCATTGACGGCGTGCCCAATAGCTACGGACTCACTGATACAGTCACAGGTAAGGTTTACTCGCTCAGCAACTACCACGGAGTGCCAGTTCCACTTTACGAAAAGTTCAGCAACGAGCCACTCATCCCAACATGGGGACTCAACCTTTACGACAGCATCCTCGGACCAGCACTCATCATCTTAGGTCTTGGCGTATTACTCGGCATTGCTCAACGCATTTCATTATTTGTGATGGGCCTAGTCTACACTAGCCTCACCTTCGGTCTGATTTTAATCAATCAGAGCTCCGGCGTCGCATGGCTTGGTGTGCATATTATTTTGGTCGTAATGGCACTGGCACTCGCAAAGTACAATCGCTTTGCAGTTCTCAAAAAATGGTAATCCCAGCCAAAGCTCAGCCATGAATTTAAAACTCCCAGCTCTTTCTCGACGTGACTTCCTCGCCAAGTCCACCCTCGGCGCAGGCCTCGTACTAGGCGCGCCCTCGATTTTACGCGCCAAGGAAGCAGGCGCGCCCGCCGACGACATCCGCGTCGGCTTTATCGGTTGCGGCAAGCAACACGAAGTGCTGTTCAACGCGATGGTCAACATCCCAGGCATTCGCTACGTCGCCGCCTGCGATATCATGAAAGCCCGCGTCGGCCGCACCTTTTCTACTATCAAGTCGCGCTTCGACACTAATATCAACCGCTACCTCGATGCCGAAGAGATGCTCGAAAAAGAAGAGCTCGATGCGGTATTTGTCGCCACACCCGACTTCTGGCACGCCCCACACACGATTATGGCCCTCGAGGCCGGATGCGATGTTTATTGCGAAAAGATGATGTCTAACACCCTCGAAGGCGCGCGTAGTATCGTCGCCGCAATGGATCGCACCGGTAAACTTTGTCAAATCGGCCATCAGCGCCGCAGTAATCCACGCTACCGCTACACACTCGATCAACTCATTCAAAAAGAAAAAATTTGCGGTCAAATCGTCAACATTAATGGCCAGTGGAATCGGGCACTCAGCTCATCTCAGGACATTGTATCCAAGCCATCCATTCTGCCGGACGCTGAAACACTCCGAAAGGCCGGCTTCAATCTGGGCGCGGATCACGAACTGTCACTCGAGGAACTGCGTCATCGTTTTTTGAATTGGCGCTTTTACACCGCCCTCTCAGGTGGACCAATCTCCGACCTAGGGGCTCACCAAATCGACATTTTCAATTGGTACCTTGGCTGCCAGCCAACTTCGCTAATGGCATCCGGAGGTCGCAGCTACTTCAAAGATCGTGAGCATTTCGACAATGTCATGTGCATCTTCGACTATGATACCCCACAAGGTAATGTGCGCGCATTTTACCAAGTATTGACCACCACCAGTTCTGGCGGTGGTTACTACGAGTCCTTCATGGGCGCCGACGGTACCATCAACATTTCTGAGCGCGAAGCCTACACTAAGATTTACAAAGAGTCGGGAGCCGACAGCGCTAAATGGGATAATCTGGTGAGCCGCGGTCTCCTCAAAAAAGAAGCCGCCGGCAAAGCCGCGGGTGGCGCTGATGCCATCGCCTCTTACGAGTCGGCACCACCTGACGAATATGCTTTGCCTGGCGGCCTGAGCAAAGCACCGCACCAGCCGCATATCGAGAATTTCTTGGACACCATTCGTGGTAATGCTAAGCTGACTTGTGATGCCCGTCATGCCCTCGAATCCGAGGCGCCCATTTATTGGGTCAATCACGCAGCCAACACCCGAGAAACTATTCATTTCACCGACGAGCATTTACATACTTAGGGAAACTTGAGAATAAAGAGCAGTATTCTATCCCGCGATCGCGTGATACTAAAGCGATGATAGATGTGTTATAGTCTTATTTGCTGCAGATCCAACCAACCACTTTCAACCAACTAAAATACCATGAAAAATCTAATCCTACTTTCCTTTGCCAGCAGCGCATTGATCTTCACTGGCTGCGGCGACAAAGCGGTATCCGACGACAGCGCATCAGCGCCTAAAGCGGTTGCCAGCGCTGGCAGTATGCCACTCACTACAGAGATTCCACCAGAATTGATCGAAGGCACACCGCAGCCGATCAAAGTCGATAACCTCGAAAAAGCCCCCAACAGCGCGCCCGTAATGATGGTGCCTGAAGGCACAGTGCTGCTCTCTGCTGGCAAGACCGTCACCGGTAGCGACGACTTTCCAATCATCGGCGAACTCGAATACATCACTGATGGCGACAAAGAAGCTGGCGAAGGTTACTTCGTCGAACTAATGGACGGCGCACAATGGGTACAGATCGACCTCGATGCGCCATCTGAACTCGCAGCGATTTGGGTATGGCACTACCACTCTCAAAAGCGCGCGTACCACGATATCATCGTGCAAGTTTCGAACGATCCTGAGTTCGCAACTGATGTGACCACCTTGTTCAACAACGACTACGACAACTCGGCTGAGCAAGGCAAAGGCTCCGACAAGCCTTACGTCGACACACGCTATGGCAAGCTGATCGATGCCAAAAGCACCAACGCACAATACGTTCGCCTCTACAGTAACGGCAACACCGCCAACGACATGAATCACTACATCGAAGTAGAAGTCTACGGCAAGTAAGCACCGCATTTAGATTGTAACATCAAATACGCATATAACATATGGTTTTTTTTACTTCATTTGTCCCTTAAACTTGGGTCAGGCTATACCAGCGAAATCTAATAATATTGACAAGTATGACGACTCACAACGAATCGATGCTATTAGTTTGGATAAAGAAATCATGGCATGTGACCGCGGCATGCGCCTGTCTTTTGACAGCAGCTTGTTCGTCTGAAAAAGCTTCGCAAGCTGGCGAGCAAAGTGAAGTAAATGATCCGCACCAACCCTCTCTGCTAGCATTGCCCGAAGAGGTTAGTTTCAACACCCATGTCCGCCCGATCCTCTCCGACCGCTGTTTCGCCTGCCATGGTCCAGATGTCGACAATCAAGCGAGTCCATTTAGATTGGACAGCCAAGAAGCCTCTCGCCTGAACTTGGCAAAAGACGGTGAAGCTGCGCGCTATGGCATTGTTCCCGGAAAACCCGAAGAGAGTTTGCTGCTTAGCCGAATATTGCATGAAGATCCCAATGAAAGAATGCCCCCACCTGCGGCCAAGAAAAAAGATGTCAGCGACGAGGAAGTGGCGATCCTGCGCCAATGGATCCTGAATGGTGCGGAATATAAAAAACATTGGGCCTTTGTCCCCGCCACCAAGCCCAACTTGCCCGCAGTCAAGCAAACCGCTTGGATCAAAAATGACATCGATTATTTCGTACTGGCTAAACTGGAAAACCGCCAGATCAGCCCTGCCCCGGAAGCCGATAAAGAAACGTTGATTCGACGAGTCTATATGGATCTGACGGGGCTACCTCCTAGCCCAGAAGCGATCAGTGCTTTTGTCGGCAATGAGTCGCCTGCGGCCTTTGAAGCAATGGTCGACGAGGTTCTCGCCTCGCCCCACTATGGCGAACGCTTAGCGACCGACTGGTTAGACGCCGCCCGTTACGGAGATACCAACGCCAGCCACGTCGACATGATGCGCACCAGTTGGCCATGGCGAGATTGGGTGATCACCGCCTTCAATCAGAATATGCCCTACAGCCAGTTCATTATCGAACAGCTAGCTGGGGATTTACTGCCCGATCCAACCGATGCGCAAAAGATTGCCACTTCATTCAATCGCAACCATCCAATCACCAACGAGGGGGGCGTCATTCCCGAAGAGTACTTGATTGAATATGCGGTGGACCGAGTCAGTACGATGGGCTCTGCGATGATGGGACTCACCTTGGCCTGCGCACGTTGCCACGATCATAAATTCGATCCCATTTCTCAAGACGACTTCTATAGCTTCATGTCGTTTTTCAACAACATTCCGGAAAAAGGGCTGGAGGCCCAGCAGGAATTCCGCGCCTATGCCTACCCTCCGTTTATTACAGTCTATTCGGATGAACAGAAAATGACCCGTGCATCTGCTGATGCAGTACTGCAAGAGGTAACCACTTTAAAAAAACTAAAAGGGAAGGATTCTGTCAAAATCCCTGCCGATGAGCACGCAGTACAATGGCAGGCACTTACGCTGGACAGTGCACACAGCGATCAGAAAAAGCTACCGCCACTCGTTTCTATCAAAACCCAGAAACAACTACGAAATAACGCGAACAATAAGATCACTCAGATCAGCGATTCGAAAAAAATCGTGCTTCGGGCCGACATCGGTTCGAATCGACATCGGTTCGAATGCCAGTCTCACACTTGGCTTCAAGGCTCCAGGGACTCCCTACAACACCATTCGGGTAGAGGCAAGTCCCAAGGAAATGGGCAAGTTGCTCCCCGACCAGTCGGAAAACATCATTTCTGAAATCGAAGTCATACTGCGCAACGGCGACAGCACGCAAACACTTGAATTGGCTTCCGGCTACAGTTCGTTGCCTTCGGGGCCTGAAACAGGCATCGCTCAGGCGCTCGATAACAATCCATCCAGCGCTTGGAATCAGGGGCTACCTAGCGACCAACACCACTTCTTGCTGCAACTCAAAGAACCCGTCACCGCCGCGCAAGGAGAACTGCTTGTTCGTTTTCGTTACGTAGGCAATCAAACCCAAGAAAAGTTCAACAATGATCTGATCGTCTATGTGGGAAACAATCCGCACGACCTCGATAACCCAGTGGCGCTGATTCCAGTCAAAGATCGTCTCGTCTGGCACCAGGATGCGCTGCTGATCGACAGTTTGAACCAAGCTGGTCAAACCAAGCTGACTGCGATCGATTATTTCCGCGCAAGGATCCAAATTGCACACCTCAAAATGACGGCAGCTCGCTGCATGGTGATGGAAGAAAAAAAAGACATTCAACCGACCTATGTGCTCGACCGCGGCCTTTACGATCAACCAATCAAAGATCGACCACGCGAACGCGTCACCCCGGCGGTATTTGACCCTATGCCGAAAGACGCCCCAAAAAACCGACTAGGCTTAGCGCAGTGGCTGGTTGCAGATTCACACCCACTCACCGCCCGTTTTGCAGTCAACCGTTTTTGGCAGCAACTCTTTCAGCACGGGATTGTTAAAACATCCGAAGATTTTGGCCTGCAGAGTGATCCACCCTCTCACCCCGATCTGCTCGATTATCTTGCCGTTGATTTTAAAGAGAATCAATGGGATGTGAAACGGTTAATGAAAATGATGGTGATGAGCGCGACCTATCGTCAGGCCTCGGCGGTTCGCGAGGAGCTCAAAGAAATCGATCCCGACAACAGCTTACTCGCCCGCGCGCCACGCTATCGCTTCCCAGCTGAAGTGATCCGCGACAATGCTTTATCGGCGTCCGGCTTGTTGGTCACCACCATT
>Ga0206124_10001067_pt1 | contig 22045 bp, 19 predicted proteins | sample Helgoland_Spring_3_FD_148671 | JGI IMG/M metagenome (GOLD analysis project Ga0206124, IMG submission 148671) | Pelagic subsurface seawater microbial communities from Kabeltonne, Helgoland, North Sea - Helgoland_Spring_Bloom_20160321_2 | ecosystem: Environmental > Aquatic > Marine > Epipelagic ... | reverse complement strand
CAGTTGGTTCGTTTTGGGCGTAGCTCCACGATCATTTTGGTGATTCTAAGTTTAGGTTGGATTCCTTTTATGAAAGCATTGATGGGGGGTGGGATTTTCCATTATTTACAAAGTATTCAAGCGTACATTTCCCCGCCCATAGCGGCGGTATTCTTGTTAGGGCTTATCTATCCTTGGATCAATGCGCGTGGTGCCATTGTGACTTTGTGGGTAGGTTTTGGCATTGGAGTGACTCGGTTAATAATGGAATTTATGTCAGGTAACGGTAGTTTAGTAACCCTACCCGGAAGCTGGGCTGCCTATTTTTTAGAAATCAATTTCTTACACTTCGCTTTGTTTTTATTTCTTTTTTGTTCGGGGGTACTGATGGCTGTAAGTAAGGCCACCAAGCCTCAATCTGCTGCTGATCTTATTTTGGTGACGTTTCAAAAGCGTAGTTCAAATTTTTCTTTTAAATGGACGTCTGATGTAGGGTTATCTATTGTATTAATTATGGCTGTGCTGTGCCTTTGGGTGTTGTTCAGTCCCTTTGGGATAGGGTAAAATCTCAGCTTTCATGAAGTAATGGTGAATAAAGTTTACATTTTGAATCACTCTTATTCGGAATTTAATTTATCCACCCATTGAGAATAGGTTACTTTTCTTATTGTTATCGAAGACACAGAGTCATGAAATACAGTTTGATTAGTATCTTCTCCCTCATTTAATTCAAGATGGCATCCTGTAATACCTGAATATATAATTGTAAGCTTTGCTTTTAAACGCTGCTTCCATTGCATTTATTTAGCTTTCAATACGATCATAATTCTTCAAAATCTTTAACGTCCATAATGTTTGTATTCCTGCCCACTCTAATTTTGTTCCTTCACTTATTCCATACCAAGTATCCCATCTCCCATCATTTTTTTGCCTATTAATGAGCTCTTTTATATCAGATTCAATGGTCTCTTTGGTAAACAAAGAATAAAGCATACTCTTTGAAGAGGGGGCATAATTTAAACTATGAGGTTTTCCATAAAGTCCCCAACCATCATCAGATGTATCTTTACAAATCACTCCATCAGTCAAGATCCAATTTTTTAAATCCTTGATAGCGCGTGTTGCTTTATTTCTATTTTTAGTATGTTGTAAAAAGCTTAGTCTTCTCGGTACACACAAATAGCAGAAAATATGTTTTTCCTTTATCCGGTGGATCTCATCCCAAACAAATTGTTCTGCTTTCTTCATCCAAGGGGTATCGATTTTATATTTTTCTAAAATCCCCAGCAGCGGGGCAGTAGTGCTCAAAGCAGCCCATTCTTTAACTGTATTAAAATGGTTGCCGCATGGATATTCTGTTTTAGGCTTTAACATCCAGGGTATTCCTCCTTTTTCGGTGGTGATACTTTCAAAATAGGGCATAAAGTCTTTGCATATCAATTCTGCACTTAGAAAACCCACTTCATCTAAAGTTTCTAGGGCCATTACACTAAACAGGGGTTGACTTTCAGGGGATGCCGTATCAGGTTCCATGCCATGCCCAAAGCCACCATCACAATTTCGATAGGCATAAACGGCATGAAAAACACCTTCTTTATTTCCATTTTCAAAATAGAATTCAAATAAACGCCTTTCTATCATTCTGGCATTCGTCAATATGAAATCTCTAGCTTTTAAATAATTATTTTTTGAAAGTTTCATTTCAGCGGGATTCTAATAGATCACTAATGTAAGAGATTTCGAATTTTAAGCAAAGTTGCATGGGCAACTGGGACTTTAATATCAGATTTCTCTTTATAAATTAAAAACCCAAAAAAGGTATCCATTGACTGTGGGGTTTATTTATCTGATTTAGTTAGAAATTTCAAATACATAAATCCTCAAGCGTAGTGTGAAATCAGGGTGCCACATCATTTCTACTTGCCCATTGAATATGACCGGGTGATAAGTGCATTAAAAGAGATAATTATTGCGTGAGAGATACGATTTCGGTGATGCCCATTCTTTTGTATGAAGATTGATTTTGGCCAGTTGAAACCATGTCTTGTCTTCTTTGGTAATATAAAAAGTGATCCCGGCAAGAATCGAACTTGCATCTAGAGTTTAGGAAACTCCTATTCTATCCGTTGAACTACGGGACCAAAAATATCAATTGCGCAAAAATAGACATCTTAGTGTAATCTAAAAGGATTGTGGTTGTATATAGTTGGGATATATCTTAAGATGCTCTATCAAGGCCTCTTCAAAAATCAGATTTTTTAAAGCGGGCAAATTTTGCTTGGTTTTAGCAGAGATCTTGATAGATTTTTGTTTAGTATCATTTTCTGGATGGGGAGTCTCTTCAGTTAATTGATCAATTTTATTGTAAACATTGATTCTCCTGATCTGATTTCCACCAAGTTCCACCAGCGTTTGTTCTACTTTTTTAATTTGATCTTCGTACGCGGGGCTAGAAACATCTATAATGTGTAATAATAAGTCTGCCTCCCTGACCTCGGCCAGAGTGGATCTAAAGGAAGCGATCAAGTCATGTGGGAGTTTTCGAATAAAACCTACGGTATCAGAAAGTAAAAAAGGCAGATTATTAATGACGACTTTTCTTACCGTAGAGTCTACTGTGGCAAAGAGTTCATCTTTGGCATATACAGATTCTTTCCCCAGTAAATTCATCAAGGAGGATTTGCCGGCATTGGTATATCCAACCAAAGCAATTCGGACAATCCCAGTTCTGGATTTTCTTCGGGTACTTGCTTGAAGTTCTACTTTGGTTAACTGTTTTTTCAGAAGTGTAATGCGATCGCGCACCAATCTTTTATCAGTTTCAATTTCTTTTTCTCCAGCGCCTCCTCGCGTGCCTCTCCCTCCTCTTTGTCTTTCCAAATGCGTCCACATTCGCGTTAAGCGAGGTAATAAATATTGAAATCGAGCCAGTTCCACTTGAATTTTTGCCTGAGCCGTTTGGGCCCTTCGAAGGAAAATATCTAAAATCAGCAAACTGCGATCATAAACCTTAATTTTTACCTCATTTTCGATATTTCTGAGCTGTGAAGGAGATAGCTCATCATCAAAAATAAGGAGGTCTATTTTTTCCATTTTGATAAAAGACTGTATTTCTTTGAGTTTACCACTTCCTACGTAAGTCCTTTTGTCGGGTCGTTCAATTTTTTGAGCAAATGTTTGGCGTATGTTAATATCTAGGGTTTTGGCGAGAAATGCCAGTTCGTCTAAATGCTCTTTGACGAGTTTATCGGGGGTTTGCTTTTCAACTACCGCAATCAATACACCTAATTCTGTCTCTTTTTTCGTTTGGTAGTAATCACCCATATTTTCTTAAAAATACGAAATTCTTCAATTATCTTCTAATTCCTTAGGATTGAGTCATATATTTCTGAATTAGATTTTATTATTTCGGAACTCCATCATATTTTGGGATCTCAAAGCGGAAAGGTCATGAATATCCTTTTGAAAAGTATTTTAAATGATCTGATCAGACTTTAAGCTCATAAAGGTCTGTTAGAGCTTAAAAAAATCTGCCATTGTGTCTATTAATCTACTGAAGGGGCGACTTATATGTTAGTAAATAAAGTTTCTTTCTACCCGATTAGTGGATAACTTTTACTGGCATCATTTTAGTGGTGACAGTATTTGGGTTAATTTTAGCTATAATTCATTCTTAAGACAAGCATGATGGAACATCACAGAAAAAAAGAAGAAAAAGAATTAGTCAAAAGATTTGAAGCACATTTAAAAACGGGTGATAATCAATATTTTGATGAGGATGATTTCTTGGCCATCACCAATTTTTATCTGGAATCAGATAAAATGAAGGGGGCATTGAAGGCTTGTGACTTGGGACTAGAGCAATATGCGTATTCTACTGATTTAATTGCAGATAAGGCTGAAATTTTAACCAGAATGGGTAGGCTGACTGATGCCATTTCTTGCATAGACCATGCCTTAATCTATGCACCCAATGATGTGGATCTATTGATGCAGAAAGGTTCATTGCATACCATATCGGGAGAATACTTATCCTCAGTAGCCTGTTTTAGAAAAATTCTTCCGATGTCGGAGGAACGGGATGAGATTTTGTATCACATAGGTTTGGCTTATCAAGGATTAGAAGATTTCGAAAAGGCCTCAGAAGCCTATAAAGAGGCCATGGAATTTAATCTAAACAATGAGAGTGTGCTCTATGAATTGACCTATTGTCTAGAAATTATGGGTTTGTTGCAAAAAAGTATCCCCTACTATCAAAAGTTTATTGATACAGATCCCTATTCTGAATACGCCTGGTATAATATGGGCATTGTATATAATAAGCTGAAACAATTTGATAAAGCCATTGACGCATATGAGTTTGCTGTGGCCATTGACGAGACTTTCAGTAGTGCCCATTTTAATATGGGAAATACCTATATGAACCTCGAAAAATATGATAAAGCCATAGCCTCTTATTTGTTAACCTTGGAATACGAAGGACCTGGACCTGAGCTTTATTGCCACATGGGAGCCTCCTATGAGAAAATGGGTCAGTATGAGATAGGCATTCGTTATTATACAAAAGCATCCAAAATTGATCAGCTGTATCACGAGGCATGGTTTGGAGTAGGGACTTGTTTGGCGTTCAAAGAAAATTGGCTCGAGGCCACTCATTTTTTTAAAAAAGCCATAAAAATAGATCCGCTCAATGAAGCTTATTTAAATTCATTGGCGGCATCAGAATACAGTTTAGGAAACAGTGTGTCAGCGATTGAGACCTATGAGCAATTAAGTCAATTGGAATCCGTAAAGCCTGCCGTTTGGCTGGACTGGTCTCGTATTTATTATGATCAAGGAGATTACAATCGGGCATTGAGCGTCATAGATAGGGGCTTATCAGAAACGCCTGATGAGTCTACCTATTTATATCGAAAGGCCGTTTATTTACTGGCCTATGGAAGGTACAAAGAAGCCATGGTCTTTTTAGAGCAGGCGCTCATTTTGAACTACGATGGACATGCGGAGGTTTATGTTTTTTTTGAAGACTTAACGACGCAAAAAGCACTTTTTAAAATCATAGATCAGTATAGAAAAGACGACCAATAAGTGAATTAGACTTTAAAATAAAGTATTTTCGCATTTAATTTTATTTTCAAAAATGAACTACTTTTTAAAGAACATCCCTGATCGCACAGAAAAACCACGTGAATCAGGATATACCATGGTGATGGATAAGGGACTTTCGTTACGAGAAGCAGAAGATATGATTGATTCATCGGGAGATTTCATAGACATTGTGAAGTTGGGTTGGGCCACTTCTTATGTCACCTCCCAACTTGATCATAAAATTAAGTTATATCAAAATGCTGGAATACCCTGTTATCTTGGAGGCACGCTTTTTGAAGCCTTTGTGATCAGAGATCAATTTGATGATTACATGAGAGTCGTAGATAAATATAATTTGGAACATGTTGAAGTAAGCGATGGTTCGATCACCATGGACCATGACGATAAATGTGATTATATTCAGAGGATATCAAAAAATTACACCGTGCTGAGTGAAGTAGGTTCCAAAGATGCGGCAAAAATCATCCCACCATACAAGTGGATTGATCAGATGCGAACAGAGTTGGAGGCCGGTGCATGGAAGGTTATCGGAGAAGCGAGAGAAAGTGGAAATGTCGGGCTGTTTAGAGATTCTGGTGAGGTAAGACAAGGTTTGGTTGAAGAAATTTTAACTCAAATACCCAAAGACAAAATTTTATGGGAAGCACCTCAAAAATCCCAGCAAGTTTGGTTTATTAAGTTGTGTGGAACCAATGTTAATCTCGGAAATATTGCGACCAATGAAATCATTCCGCTAGAAACGATACGACTGGGTTTACGGGGTGATACGTTTCATGATCATTTAACTTCTTAGGTTTGTGAAAAATGCAGCAGGGCTTTTTCTGAAGGGAGTCGCCATGGGTGCCGCAAATGTAATTCCGGGAGTTTCTGGGGGAACAATAGCCTTCATTTCGGGTATTTATGAAAGGTTAATAAAGGCCTTAAAATCTTTTGACTTGTCCCTATTGAGCTCATTAATGCAAGGGCAGATTCGTCAAGTGACTGAAAAAATAGACCTCAAGTTTTTGTCCATACTTTTTTCAGGAATTGCTGTGAGTATTTTTAGTTTGGCGCACCTATTAGAGTATGCATTACAATTTTATGAAGTATTTACTTTAGCCTTTTTCTTTGGATTGATTGTGGCTTCTACTTTGGGTGTTGCGAGACAAATAAGTAAATTTTCTTTGGGTATTTTAACCACATTTTTGATTGGGTTTATCATGGCTATTTCCATTGCATTTCTAACGCCAGCGGCTGCAAATGATCATTGGCTCTATGTGATTTTATGTGGAGTGGTCGCCATTTCTAGCATGATTTTGCCAGGGCTATCGGGTTCTTATATTTTATTGCTGATGGGTAATTACGTTTTGATGCTCCAATCTATCAGTCATTTCCATTTTAAATTTTTGATTCCTTTTGCTTTGGGATGTTTATTGGGTTTGGTGATCTTTTCAAGATTATTAAGTTATTTATTCGATCATTTTAAAGAAGTAACCATTAGCTTATTGACAGGTTTCGTAGCGGGGTCTCTCTTGATTATTTGGCCTTGGAAAACGACCAATTACATTACGATTGAAGCGAGACAAAAAGCAATAGGTTATGATTGGTACTTTCCAAGTTTCGATGCCGACTTGCTCATAGGAATGGTACTGATGTTGTTAGGATTTACCGTGGTTTTTGGAATCGAACGACTGGGAGCAAAAGGCTAATTTCATTAGATTCTATTTATGAGTTCAAGAAATTCTACCTTAGTACAGTACTTTAGATAATTTGATATGAAGCGTTACGGACTTGTAGGTTATCCTTTGGGTCATTCTTTTTCGCAGAAGTATTTTTCGGAAAAGTTTGAAGGTCTCAATATTTCTCACTCCCATACATATCATGTTTTTGAATTAGAAAGCCTCAGTAGTTTTCCTGATATTTGGGATCGCCATCCAGATTTGGAAGGGGTCAATATTACCATTCCTTATAAAATTGAGATTATGCCATTTTTAGATGAAATAGATGACTCAGCAGCGGTAGTGAAAGCAGTCAACGTGATCAAAAAAAAGGGTAACAAACTTATAGGGTATAATTCTGATGTTTTTGGTTTCAAACAATCTTTAGAAGCCTGGTTGATGGGGGTAGAAGTGGAGGCTTTGATTTTCGGTTCGGGGGGCTCTAGTCTGGCAGTTCAGGCAGGCTTGCAGGCACTCAATATTCCTTTTAAAATTGTATCCCGTGAGGTCACAAAAGGGGACCTGACTTACCCGCAATTGTATCATGGGCTATCGATTATCGATCGACATCATTTGCTCATCAATACCACGCCAAAAGGGATGTCTCCTAATATTGAGGAAGGGCCGCCGATTCCTTATGATAGGATCCATCAAAATCATTACTGTTTTGATTTGATATATAATCCTGAGGAGACTTTTTTCCTGAGACAAGGAAGACAGAACAAAGCGCGAACCAAAAACGGTTTAGAAATGTTAAAGTTGCAGGCTGAAAAATCATGGGAAATTTGGAATAAATATTAATGAAATTTAAACTAATCTCCAATTTTGAACCCAAAGGAGACCAACCTCTGGCCATAAAAAAACTGGTTCAAGGCGTGGAGTCTCAAGAATCAAATCAGATACTTTTGGGAGTAACGGGGTCAGGTAAAACCTTTACGATGGCTAACGTCATCGCGCAAACAGGGCGACCCAGTTTGATCCTCTGCCACAATAAAACTCTAGCGGCTCAGTTGTATGGTGAGTTTAAGAGTTTCTTTCCAGAAAACGCGGTAGAGTATTTTATTTCTTATTATGATTACTACCAACCGGAGGCTTACATACCCACTACAAATGTGTACATAGAAAAAGATTTATCTATCAATGATGAGATAGAAAAATTAAGATTGAGTGCCTCTTCAGCTTTATTGTCAGGTAGGAGAGATGTCATTGTCATCGCCTCTGTTTCATGTATTTATGGGATTGGTAATCCTGAAGAATTCGGCAAACACGTCATGCATATCCAACAAGGGGATGAAATTCCGCGAAATGTATTTTTACTGAAATTGGTAGATATACTCTACAGCAGAACAGAAACGGAATTTAAGCGAGGTACTTTCAGAGTGAAAGGAGATACCGTAGATATATTTGTGGCTTATGCTGACTTTGCTTATCGCTTCATTTTTTGGGGAGATGAGGTGGAATCGATTCAAAGAATTGATCCCCTGTCCGGGACTAAGATTTCAGATGAAAAATTGATTGCTATATTTCCAGCGAATCTTTTTGTAACGGGTAAGGATCATCTCAAACAGGCCATCAAGGAAATACAAGATGACATGGTTGAGCAGGTACAGTTCTTTGAAGATGACCGACGTTTTTTAGAGGCCAAAAGAATCAAGGAGCGGACGGAATTTGATCTTGAGATGATCAGAGAGATTGGTTATTGTTCTGGGGTAGAAAATTATTCGAGGTATTTTGATCGAAGAAAGCGCGGATCAAGACCTTTTTGTTTAATTGATTATTTTCCTGATGATTTTTTAATGTTCATCGATGAGAGTCACGTATCCATCCCCCAAGTACGTGCCATGTGGGGGGGCGACAGAAGCCGCAAAGCTAACTTAGTAGATTATGGGTTTAGGCTACCTTCCGCACTAGATAATCGGCCTTTGACCTTTGCTGAATTCGAAGGCCTCATAGGTCAAACTATTTATGTCAGTGCTACACCCTCTGACTACGAATTGCTCGCATCCGATGGGGTAATAGTGGAGCAATTAATCAGGCCCACTGGATTATTGGATCCGGTGATTGAGGTAAGACCTACCCAACATCAAGTGGACGATTTGATGGAAGAAATTTCAAAGCGTATACAAATGGGAGATCGTGTTTTAGTGACCACTATTACTAAGCGTATGGCGGAGGAACTCTCCAAATACTTATCTCAAATGGGAGTAAAGACCAAATATATTCACAGTGAGGTGGCCACCTTAGATCGTGTTGAAGTATTAAGAGAATTGCGCCTAGGAATATTTGATGTTTTGGTGGGGGTGAATTTACTCAGAGAAGGATTAGATCTCCCCGAAGTTTCTTTGGTAGCCATTATGGATGCTGATAAAGAAGGTTTTCTAAGAAACGAAAGATCCTTGATTCAAACGATCGGTCGTGCCGCGCGAAACGATCATGGCCTGGTCATCATGTATGGCGATAAGATGACTGGATCTATGCAACGAGCGATAAATGAAACCGCGCGACGAAGGATCATTCAGAAAGCATTTAATGACAAGCACAACATCACACCTCAAACGATATTAAAAGATCGCGAGGCTATCATGAGTCAGACTTCGGCTGCAGACAGTAAGAAGGGGCCTAAATCTTATCAAAACGACATCGTATCTCCCCTAGCTGCTGATCCTGTAGTGGCCTATATGGATTTGAATCAACTTAAGAAATTCAGCATTGAGACCCGAAAGAAAATGGAAAAAGCTGCGCAGGACTTGGATTTTGTGGAAGCGGCCAGATTGAGGGACGAAATGCTTGAGATAGATCGTATGGTCAAAGAGGAAAAAGTGTGATCAGTTTTTGAAGTACGTGCTGATCAATGCTTTGAGATTTTCAGGTATCTTCACAGGCCTTCCATTGGTTATGTTAATAAAGGCCAATGTCGTTTCTCCAGTATTAAGTAGTTGTGCTTTTTCATTATAAATTTCATATTCATAAAGAATGCGTGCGCGGGGCATTTCAGGAATTCTAATGATGATTTTTAATAAGTCATCATATCTGGCGGGCGCATGATACGAGGATTGCATATGCAGTACGGGCATCCCTACACCACTGCTTTCCAAATTTTTATAAGAAAAGCCTAAGTTTCTGAAAGATTCTACCCGTGCAACTTCGTAAAAAGTGGCATAATTGCCATAATAAACAAAACCCATTTGGTCTGTATCGGCGTATCTTACTCTAAGCTTTACTTCATGTTGAAACATTATTTATAAATTTTTTTCTTATTCAGTGCTAGATGCAGCAATCGGGCATTTTTATTGTGTTGTGATAAGGTACGGGCAAATTTATGATTTCCTGTAAAGTCTGGATTTGCACAAAAGTATAAATAGTCACTCTTTTCATAATTTAATACTGCTTCAATGGCTGCAATCGAAGGGAGGTTTATGGGCCCTGGAGGTAATCCTGAATATTTGTAGGTATTGTAAGGAGAATTTACCTGCATGTGTTCATAAAGTACCCTTTTGATAGTGTAGTCCCCCAAGGCAAAAATCAAGGTTGGATCTGCCTGCAATTTAATATTTTTATTGAGTCGATTGATATAAACGCCGGCTACCGTGGGGGCTTCATCCATTTGATTAGTTTCCGCATCAACGATTGAAGCCAAGACAATGACTTCTTCTGGGGTTAGATTTAGCTCCTCGGCCTTGGCCATGCGCTCTGGATTCCAAAATATTTTGTAGGCTGAATAAATCCGGTCGAGAACCACAATCGGTTGGTCGTAATGTATACTTCATACGTATTGGGCAGAAACATACACATAAAAGTTTCTTTGGTGAATCCATAAGATGATGCCACATCACTATTTGACAGGTTTGACATCATAGTTGCCGAATCAAATTCTAAGTAGGATGCGATTTTTGCCGCTAGAACCTCTAGATTTCGGGCATTTGAATAGGTTAATTTGATCGGAACTTGATCCCCAGATCGGAGCATATTTATCGCATCTTTATTGGACATATTCGCTTGAAGCAGATAAGATCCAGGTTTGATAGATTGATCGTAACGCTTCAATTTTGACAAAAAACTAAAAGATACCAAATCATTGACAATACCTAGATCATACAATGAGTTTTGGACATATTTAAAATTAGCTCCCGTAGGAATATTAAAAACAAGGTCCTTTTTATCTATCAAAAAATTTGGGGTATAAACGACTTGCCAAAAATAAAAACTGAAAGAAGAAACAAGCATACTTCCGATTATCAACCCAACGGCAAGGAAATTTTTATTTTTCATAGTAGGCAAAAGTAGTGATAGAAAACATTATAGCTCATTTTTAAATTGAAACGATTATAATTACAGCCAAATGGCTGCATCATTCATTCGTCTTTATGAAGAAAACCCTGATCCCCGAAAGATTACTCAGGTTGTAAATGTACTCCGCAGCGGGGGATTAATCATATATCCTTCGGATACTATTTATGGTTTAGGATGTGATATTTTTAATCAAAAAGCAGTTGATAAGGTCAGAAGAATCAAAAATATAAATGATAAAAAGATGGATTTGGCTTTTGTTTGTTATGATTTAAGTCATTTATCTGTTTATGCAAAAAATGTTTCCACTCCTGTGTTCAAATTGATGAAAAAAATATTGCCAGGACCCTACACCTTCATTTTAAATGCATCAAGTAAAGTGCCCAGAATCTTGAAAGTAAAAAAGAAGAAAGTGGGAATAAGAGTTCCTAATAATCGTATTCCTCGAGAGATAGTTCAAGAGCTAGGGAATCCCATCGTCACTACTTCATTGTATGACGATGATAAAATATTAGAATATGCCACTGATCCCGAATTGATTTATGAGCACTATAAAAATCAGGTGGACTTAATTATTAATGGGGGTTATGGCGACAATCAAGCCAGTACTATCATAGATTATTCAGGAGAAGAGCTAGAAATAATTAGGGAGGGGAAGGGTGAGCTATATAAATTCCTCTGAGCATGAGAAGATCAGCTTTATGTATTGAACTGCATTATCTGGCAAACTTAGAATTCTTCACCAGACTTATTAATTCAAAAAGAGTCACTTTAGAAGTCAGTGATTTTTTTATGAAACAGACCTATCGCAATCGATGTTATATTATGGGCCCAAAAGGAATTCAAATGTTAACGGTTCCCGTACATTATCATAAGAAAACAATGTTCCGTGATGTCACCATTGATTATCATCAAAATTGGGTAAAAGATCACCGAAAGGCAGTTCAGGCGGCCTATGGGAAGACTCCTTTTTTTGATTATTTTTTTGATTTATTTGACCAAATTTGGGTTTCAAAGCCTGAGTATCTTTTGGACTTGTCAATGTCAATGATGACAGTTTGTCTTGATATCTTACAAATTGACAGGTCATTTAATTTCACTATTATTTATGAGCAGGAGGTTCAAAAAGATGTTTTGGACCTAAGAAATATAATTTCCGCCAAAAAGTCTACGGAATCAAGGAGCTTTTATAGGCCTATATCTTATATTCAAAACTTTGGCAGTAATTTTGTAAACAATTTGTCTATCATAGATTTGTTAATGTGTGAAGGCCCCAATGCCTTAAATATTTTACAACAGTCCGCAAATGATTAAAAGAAGGAGTAATACCGAAAAATATTTGTTTTAAAATAGAATACGCTCGGTTTAAAGCAAATTTGAGTTTATTTTTACAATCATAGAGATTCGCAAAAAAAGCAGATTATGGAAGCTAAGTTTTCAAATAGAGTAAAAGAAGTTATTTCATTGAGTAGAGAAGAGGCCCTTAGACTAGGTCATGATTATATTGGGACAGAGCATCTACTGCTGGGTATGATTCGTGAGGGAGAAGGAGTCGCCATAGGTTTACTTAAGAAGTTAGGTGTTTCTTTAGATGAGTTAAGAAATTCGGTTGAGCAAGCGACCAAAGGGACGACGACAAGTAATGTCAAGAACTTAGCAAATATTCCATTGACACGTCAATCAGAGAAGGTATTAAAGATCACTTATTTAGAGGCTAAAATTTTTAAAAGTCATCTGATTGGGACGGAACATTTATTACTCTCAATTCTTAGAGATGAGGATAATCTAGCTACACAAATTCTTGATAAGTTTGAGGTAGGCTACGATGTGGTGAAAGAAATGCTAGAATATCAAACGGAGAATCCCATGGCTGAATCGGATACTGATGATCCCGACGATGATGGAGGGAAAATGTTCGGGGCGGGTGCTACTCCAGGAAGCGGAAGAGGAGAATCTCCAGCCAAGGGGGGTGAAAAAACCAAGACTCCCGTGTTAGACAATTTCGGAAGAGATTTAACAAAATTGGCTGAAGAAGACAAAATGGATCCCATAGTAGGTCGAGAGAAGGAAATCGAACGCGTGGCTCAAATTCTCAGTCGTAGAAAGAAAAATAATCCCATATTAATAGGGGAGCCAGGTGTTGGTAAAACTGCCATAGCTGAGGGCTTAGCCTTGAGGATCGTTCAGAAAAAAGTATCTCGAGTATTATTTGGAAAACGAGTTGTTACTTTGGATCTGGCTTCATTGGTTGCTGGCACAAAGTATAGAGGACAGTTCGAAGAAAGAATGAAAGCTGTCATGACTGAAATAGAGAAATCTCCAGACGTGATCATATTCATTGATGAGTTACATACGATTGTAGGTGCGGGAGGGGCTTCAGGATCATTAGATGCCTCCAATATGTTCAAACCGGCCCTAGCACGTGGAGAGATTCAATGTGTAGGTGCTACTACTTTAGACGAATACCGTCAATATATTGAAAAAGATGGAGCTTTAGCAAGAAGATTCCAAATGGTAATGGTGGATGCGACGACGCCTGATGAAACCATACAAATTTTAGAAAATATTAAAAGTAAATATGAGGAGCATCATAATGTCACCTACAGCGAAGAGGCAATTAAGGCCTGTGTGAACTTGTCAGATCGATACATAAGCGATCGTTTTTTACCTGACAAAGCGATTGATGTGCTTGATGAAACGGGTGCGCGTGTACACATAAATAACATCAATGTTCCTGAAACCATCGTTTCCCTGGAGACGCAAATAGAAGTGGTTAAGGAAGACAAAAATAACGTAGTCAAAAGCCAAAAATATGAAGAGGCGGCTCAGTTAAGAGATAAAGAGAAAAAGTTATTGGCTGAGCTCAAGATTGAAAAAGACCAATGGGAAAAAGAATCTAAAAGTAAACGTTACCAGGTCAATGAAGAAAGTGTGGCTGAAGTCATCGGTATGATGACGGGAGTTCCGACGAATAGAGTAGCCCAAAAAGAAGGAGAAAAGCTTCGTAACATGAACGAAGAACTTGGTCAAAATGTGATTGGTCAAGATGAAGCAGTTACCAAACTGACCAAAGCAATTCAAAGAACACGGGTGGGTCTTAAAGATCCAAAAAAACCGATTGGTTCTTTTGTCTTTCTTGGACCCACTGGAGTAGGTAAGACTGAAATGGCTAAAGTCTTGTCTAAGTATCTCTTTGACAAAGAGGATTCATTGGTACGGATCGATATGAGTGAATACATGGAGAAATTTTCTGTAAGCAGGTTGGTTGGAGCACCTCCGGGATACGTCGGATACGAAGAGGGAGGACAATTGACTGAAAAAGTACGACGAAAACCTTATGCAGTTGTTCTTTTGGATGAAATAGAAAAAGCACACCCGGATGTGTTTAATATTCTGTTGCAGGTATTAGATGATGGTGTGCTTACAGATGGACTGGGCAGAAAAGTAGATTTCCGCAATACGATTGTGATCATGACTTCTAATATTGGAGTCAGAGATCTTAAAGATTTTGGTGCAGGGATAGGTTTTGCGACGCAATCTAGAAAAGACAATAAAGCTGAAGTGATCAAATCCACTATTCAAAATGCCTTGAAAAAGACCTTCAGTCCTGAATTTTTAAATAGGCTCGATGATGTCATTATTTTTAATTCACTTGAAAAGGAGCACATTCATAAAATAATAGAAATTTCTTTGGGTAAGTTATTTAAAAGAATAAGTGATTTAGGTTATCAAGTGACGGTAACCGAAAGTGCCAAGGATTTTTTATCTGACAAAGGTTATGATCCTCAATTTGGTGCGCGTCCGCTCAACAGAGCGATTCAAAAATATCTTGAGGATCCAGTAGCCGAAGAGATCTTAAAAGGAGAGATCAGCGAGGGAGATGTCATTCAAGCCAGTTGGGACAAAAAGGGGGAGGAGCTTTCTTTCAAGCTTAAGAAAAAGAAAACGAAAGAAAATAAAGAGCAATAGAAAAGTGCTGAATATCTAGGTAGCTCAATAACTGCCTAGATATTTTCTAAAAAACCATTCAAGGCTGAAAAGGGTTATAATTACGAATAAAAGCCACTTGAGATCAATTAGTTTGGTGAAGTCTTGAATGCTGTGAAGCATGCTTTTTGCCTGTGAATCTTGAAGATCTCTGATTAGTGAATCAAGTTCATTTTTTTTATAAAATCGTCCTCCTGTATGGTCAGAGAGATCTTTTAGAACGTCATGATTAGCTGTAAATGTAATACGCTCCAATTGGGCATCTTTAATAATGAATTGTCCTTTTGAGGATAAATTTTTTCCATTAGATGCCGAAAGGGCTTCATAAAAATAGATTCCTTTGCCAAGTGTACCAATGCTTAAAGTTTTATTAGCATCGCTACCTATAAAATTAAAGATACTTTCCGATCTATTTTTTCCCTGAAACACCTTCAGTGTTATAGGATTGCCTGCTATAGGTTCATAGATATCGTTGTAGGACTCCGAGGTAAATTGAATGAGATCACCACTTTGAAAAAAGGGCGTAATAGGTTCAAATATGAATTTGCGTTTATCTGATTGTACACTGAGGTATTGAATGGATTTAAGAATGATTTGATCAAAAAGTGAAGCATTATTTGACATGGCGAGTTCTTGTAATCGCCAATTCCAGATGCCTGTTCCAAAAAAAATACCATATTTTGAGCTGCCATTATCAAAAAAAGAGAAAACAGGCTTGTCTATAGTGAGATTACCCACCCTTTGCTGAAGCAAAATTTCATGAGTACTCATGTCATAAGATCCATAAGGCACCTTCAAGGTTGGGTAATTATTAAACTTATCCAAATAGGATCGATCGAGTTCAAATTTTGTGAAGTTAGGGTTATAAACGGGCTTAATAATATCTTGTTGATTTCCTGATTGTTTAATAGTGATATTGGTTTTGAAATAGAGCCGATTTAGGTTTGATTTTTTACTGAGAATATATAAAAAGGTCGGACTACCAGAATAGTTAAGTGTAGGAAAATTGTCAGAAAAAGCCTGATGATGAATGATAACATCGAAGGTATCAGAGGGTAGTGTTTTTGTTAATCCTGGGATATATATTTGAGTTTGGTAGTTTTCACTCTTGGCGAGAGCCATCCGAATGGCCCTGATATCGGGATGGGGTGCGGGTGCTACCATTAGTATTTTCTCTTTTCCTTTGACGATCTCAATAAAAAGATCTTTTTCATTATTTACCATATTTATTTCGTCGGCTTCTGCAAGTATCTTTATGCGCAAATGTTGAGGACCAAATTTATTGGCATCCATTTCAAAAGTAACCTTCATTTGCGAGGATAGAACGAGATTTTGTTTACTGATGATTCCATCATCATCAGATAAAATAACGGTCTTTTTCATGCCAGTGTAACCTGTGGCATCGATATATACTTCGATGGGAAATCGATTCCCTTGGTAGACGACTCGATTACTGCGGACCTCTTTGATCGCAATGTCTTTTCTGGTTGTGGTATCGCCCAGTCCTAGGCTATAAATTGGGATCAAAGATTGTCTGTAAGAGGGAGAGAGTCCCTGATTGTACAAACCATCTGAGATCAACAGGACGGCTGCGAGGTTTCGCATCTCTAAGCTTTCAAAGGCTAGATTAAGTGCTTGGTTTAAATTAGTAGACGACGCATCAAAGCGTATGGGTATTTCGGTACGCGCCTCTAAATTAAATACCCACGGCTCAAAATTAAGTGCACTTATTTTTTCGTCTACTTCCACAAATAATTGATTCATATTTATGGAGTCTTCATGCTGCATCATAGATAGTGAATGATCAATAACCAAGGCGATGATGGGTTTTTCGATGACCTGGGTCAGGTGGTTGATCAAAGGATTTAATAAAATTAAAAATATCATGAGCTTGGCTATAATGCGCAGCGCCCCAAGGAGTCTAGAGACATAAGTTGCCCAGGGGTTTTTCTTCGCATACATCAAATAAGTAATGCCCGCAATGAGTATTGCCGCGGGTAAGAGCCACCATGCATTGGCTAAAAATACAAATGAAGGATCTCTCATAAACTTAAAACCTGCTGATAAGGAAGTAGAGTGGATATAATAAAAGGGAATGACTCAAGTAAGTAATCCACCATTTACTTGTAATACTTGTCCCGTAATATAAGTTGAGGAATCTGAGGCGAGAAAGACACAAGCGTTTGCGACATCTTCTGGACTTCCTCCACGTTTTAATGGAATGGCATCACGCCAAGTTTGGACTACTTTTTCATCTAATCCTGCGGTCATTTCTGTCTCAATAAAACCTGGAGCAACTACATTACAGCGAATGCCTCGAGAACCCAACTCAAGGGCAACAGATTTTGAAAAACCTATGATGCCCGCCTTTGAAGCGGCATAATTTGCCTGACCCATATTTCCTTTAATACCGACGACTGAAGACATATTGATGATTGATCCGCTTCTTTGTTTCATTAGGGGCCTGAATGCTGCTTTTACAGTATTAAAACAGGATTTTAAATTAATTTCCATGATTTCATCCCACTGTGATTCGGACATTCTCATCAATAGATTGTCTCGGGTGATTCCTGCATTATTGATCAAGATATCTAATTTTCCAAAATCGAGGACCACATCAGCAATTAATTCTTGGGCCGCCTCATAGTTGGAGGCATCTGATCTATAGCCTTTGGCATCTACACCTTTGGCTTTTAGTTCTGCAACTAAGCTTTCCCCTTGCTCCACACTGGACAAGTAGGTAAAAGCTACATATGCCCCTTGTGCAGCAAATGTATGGGCGATGGCCCTTCCTATTCCTTTTGAACCACCGGTAATCAATGCTATTTTTCCTTCTAATGCTTTCATGTTAAATTTATAATTTATGCTAAATTAAATAACAGAATTAATATACGACTATAATCGCTCATCTTAGACATTTTAATTGTTAACACTTAGATTTGCAAACGAAACGAATTAAAGCATTTATTAGTATTTAAAAAAATTATATGGCTTCACAATATGATCTAATCGTAATCGGAAGTGGTCCGGGAGGTTACGTAGCAGCAATTAGAGCATCCCAGCTCGGTATGAAAGTTGGGATAGTGGAAAAGGCAGAATTAGGAGGTGTTTGTCTCAACTGGGGGTGTATACCCACTAAAGCACTGTTGAAAAGTGCTCAAGTTTTTGAATATATCAATCATGCAGCTGACTATGGGATATCCGTTAAGGAATCAACTGCTGATTTTAAAGGAATGGTCAATAGAAGTCGTGAAGTGGCGGATTCAAATAGTAAAGGAATTGAGTTTCTTTTCAAAAAAAATAAAATAGAAGTCATAAAGGGTCATGGAACACTTTCTAGAGGCAAGCAGGTAAAGGTGACAGATGCTGCCGGAAATACAACCAATTATGAGGCTAAAAATATAATTCTGGCTACAGGCGGACGGGCAAGAGAACTACCTAACATACCGATGGATGGTAAGAAAGTGATTGGGTACAGAGAAGCCATGACGCTGTCTGAACAGCCTAAAAAAATGGTTATTGTAGGCACTGGAGCTATTGGTGTCGAATTTGCCTATTTCTACAATGCCCTAGGAACGGAAGTTACCATAGTTGAGTATTTACCTAATATCGTACCGATAGAAGATGTAGATATTTCTGTAACATTGGCACGAAGCTTTAAAAAGAAGGGTATCAAAATCATGACTCAATCAGAGGTCACCAAAGTAGATATAAAAGGGAAGGGATGTAAAGTAAGTGTTAATACCAAAAAAGGGGAAGAGATTCTAGAATGTGACATCGTATTATCAGCAGTAGGCGTGTCAACTAATTTGGAAGGTCTGGGGATCGAAAGTCAAGGAATCAAGACCGAAAAGGGTAAAGTAGTGGTTGATGAATATTATGCAACCAACGTCCCAGGAGTTTATGCCATTGGAGATATTGTTCAGGGGCAAGCATTGGCACATGTAGCGTCAGCAGAAGGTATTATTTGTGTTGAAAAAATCTCCGGTCAATCTCCGCAACCCTTAGATTATGGAAATATCCCAGGATGTACTTATTGTTCTCCTGAAATTTCTTCTGTGGGGATGACTGAAAAAGAAGCCCTTGCCAAGGGATATGAAATTAAAGTAGGTAAGTTTCCTTTTTCTGCGTCAGGAAAAGCAAAAGCTTCTGGTGCTACCGAGGGGTTTGTAAAAGTTATTTTTGATGCAAAATATGGGGAATGGCTCGGTGCACACATGATTGGTGCGAATGTAACCGAGATGATTGGTGAAGCGGTGGTCGCAAGAAAGCTGGAAACTACTGGGCATGAGATTATAAAATCTGTACACCCCCATCCGACGATGTCAGAAGCCATAATGGAGGCTGCGGCTGATGCCTATGGCGAGGTGATTCATATGTAGCAAATTATAAATTTAGGGAGTCTTGTTGATGGGATTTAGAACCTATTCAGTTTCGTTGAATCGAGAGAAGTGGGTGTGAATTGTACTGCTTTAGGAGATCTATTAGGATCTTGTTTGAGAAGTTAATAATAATTCAATGTTGAGGCCTCAAGGACCGGATGTATTTTCTTGTCATTTGAGCCATTCGATTAAGCGCATAATAATTCTTTTAATTCCTGAAATCTCAGTTAAGGTTCTTTTTTAAAGCATTTTTGGTGATGGGCATTGCGATATAGGAAGATTAATGCGTTCGTTGAAGCCGCCATAAAATTCTTCATCTCAAAGGGGTTAAATTAAGCCAATGATAAAAGGCTTATGGTACACCTCTTATTGTTCGGTCATCGATGATGACTATTGATTTAATTCGAGAGTAACTTTTGTTTTATGCCCATTTAAAAAATTTATTTTATGCAGTCAGAGCCCATTAATCCTTTACTTTATCATAAAAAGTAGGTGTTGAAAAAACGATTTAATTGCTTAGTTTCTACTAAAAAGCCATCATGACCATAATTACTCTTAATAATGGCCAATTGGGCATTGGGAATATGCTCAGATAAGAATTTTTGTTCTTCGACTGGGAAAAGTACATCTGTATCAATACCGACTACCATCGTCTTGGATTGGATCTGGCTGAGTGCATCTTTGATCGAGACGTCGTGCCGTCCTATATTGTGGCTGTCCATGGCTTTGGAAAGACAGTAATAGGATTCACTAGTGAACCTTTTTTGAAGCTTGGATCCCTGATATCTTTGGTAGGATGAAGCACTGAAATGATCCCAACGGCCATCTTCATCTTTTTGTTTGGATTCAAAAGTATTGTAATGACGGTAGGAAAGTAAGGCAATAGCTCTTGCCGCTGCGAGCCCTTTTTCCGAATCAGCATTATCTAAAGCCATCCGCTGGGCTTCATTGAAGGCTATGCCCCAAGGGGAGTGTACCGCATTGGTAGCAATCAGGTTGATATTCTCAAAAAGAGTAGGTTCTTGAACTGCCCATTCCAGGAGCTGCTGACCCCCTAAGGATCCGCCGATTCCCAACTTAATCTGTTCAATTCCTAGTTTTTTTCGGAGCAGCTGATGTCCGCTTACGATGTCTCGAATCGTAATGAGAGGAAAGTTGAAATCTTTTGGACCCGTCGTTCCATAACAGGAGCCCAAGACATTGGCACAAATAACAAAATCTCTTTCAAGATCAATAACCGCATGGGTTCCAAACAACCCTGGCCACCATTCGGTAGGATCTGCGTTGCCCGTTAGGGCATGAAAGACCCAGACCACATTAGACTGATCCGCATTGAGACTGCCCTGTGTTGTATATGAAATCGTAACTTGAGGAAGGACCGAGCCTTCCTCAAGCAACAATGTATCATTGGAAACAAAAATTTGTGCCTTAGGCAGTGGCAAGAGTGCTTGCTGCATGTACTTTGTCTAATGCTTGTTGAAAATCAGCTTTAATGTCTTCGATATGTTCTATACCTAAGGATACTCTTAACATATTAGGATGAACCCCCGCAGCCAATTGATCTTCTACAGATAGCTGTTGATGGGTAGTTGCTGCCGGTTGAATGATCAAAGTCTTGGCATCTCCAACATTGGCGAGGTGACTGACAAGTTTAAGACCATCTACCAAATTGGTGGTATCCTGCTTTTCTCCTTTGAGGATGAAAGTAAGTACACCCCCAAATCCCTTTTTGAGATATTTTTTGGCCAGATCATGATAGCTGCTGCTTTCTAATCCTGGATAATTCACAGATTCCACTGCGGGATGCGCTTCCAACCATTTGGCCAATTTCAATGCATTTTCAACCGTCCGCTCTACACGTAGCGAGAGCGTTTCTAAGCCTTGTAGCAATAAAAATGAATTAAAGGGACTTTGCGCAGGACCAAAATCTCTCAAGCCTTCGACACGTGCTCTGATAGCAAAAGCGACGTTTGGGAGACCCAGGGGATTATCGATACCAAATACGTCAGCAAAAACCAATCCATGATAACTGTCAGAAGGTTCTGAAAATTGTTTAAATTTACCATTACCCCAATTGTAGTTACCCCCATCAACGATGACGCCTCCTATGGAAGTTCCATGTCCTCCGATCCACTTAGTGGCAGATTCTACTACCACAGCAGCACCATGCGCAATGGGTCTAAATAAATAACCCCCAGCACCAAAAGTATTGTCTACTACTAAGGGGAGATCATATTTTTTGGCCAATGAGGCAAGAGCATCAAAATCAGGAATGTTGAATCCGGGATTACCCATAGTTTCTAAATACAACGCTTTGGTTTGATCATCGATTAAGGCTTCGAAGTCTTCTGGCTTATCAGAATTAGCGAAGCGCGCCTCAACCCCTAATCGCTTAAATGCATTTTTAAATTGATTGTAGGTACCTCCATAAAGAAAGGAAGTAGACACAAAGTTATCTCCTGCTTCTAAGATGTTGTTTAGTGCAATAAACTGTGCAGATTGGCCAGAAGAGGTGGCCAATGCTGAGACGCCGCCCTCAAGTGCAGCAATTCTTTTTTCGAAGACGTCGTTTGTTGGATTGTTTAATCGGGTATAAATATTACC
>Ga0206124_10001061_pt1 | contig 22078 bp, 46 predicted proteins | sample Helgoland_Spring_3_FD_148671 | JGI IMG/M metagenome (GOLD analysis project Ga0206124, IMG submission 148671) | Pelagic subsurface seawater microbial communities from Kabeltonne, Helgoland, North Sea - Helgoland_Spring_Bloom_20160321_2 | ecosystem: Environmental > Aquatic > Marine > Epipelagic ... | reverse complement strand
GGCGACGGCAACTAACCATATTCGAAAAAGTTATAAGCATATAACAAAACGGTCTAAAAAAAGTTATTTTTTTGCCCTCGTAAGTCATTGATTTATCGAGGGTTTTTTGCGTCTAATTTTCCCCTTACAAATCAATGACTTAGCGCTTGTGTTTTCACAACATTTACTGTATAATTACTATGTAATCAACGAGAAGAGAGAGACTTAAAGATGGAAAAAATGACAAGAACTGCTGCCTCTTATGAAACCTATGCCGAGTACGTTGCTGCTCGTCGTGCGACACGTCACCACGTTTTGCCTGAGACCTTGTGGACTGCGTTGAAAGAAGACGAGTCTTTGTGTAACCCTCGAATGGCAGAAGGGTATGCCGAGTTTGAGGCTGCATGGGAAGTGAAAGATGTCTCTTTGAGATTAGACCCTAGTAAACCTGCTTACATTGTGAGGACTGTATAATGATTAACTATAAAGCATTTGATGTTGCTGTTGTTGGTGAGACGATTGGTTGGAAATCTGCTGCCGGTTATCTTGAAGGTGAGATCACTCGAATCGATACTCGCAAGAACACTGCTTGCAAGAAGACTCTCAGTGATTGGGTGATGGTTGAGTTGGACCCTTACTTTGCTCGGTTCGAAGGTGAGAAAGCGTATCTCAACGCAAACTTCCTGATGGAAGGTGGTAAGGTTCGTAATATTCTTGCTGGTGGATATGAGGAGGTAGCGTAATGAAAGTAGAATTGGTTGATATCAAAGACGTTAGTGAATTCCGTGTCGGCTTTGAACTGGTTGAGTTTGAAGCGGGTACTGATCCCGAAGAAGGTTTTTGTTTGTTGGGTTTCGATGAAGTTGGTATGTTCTGTGAGAATCCACGATATGCTTGGATAGGAGAATAGATTGATTGTCAAAATGAAATGTAACTGGTCGTGTGACCGTCCAGTGATTGAGATCTTCAAAGAAGGTACTTATGGTCCTGTCAGGGTTGGTGAAGGGTTTACCGCTAACTTCCTAGCGTATCATATCCTTGCCAATGGTGGTCCTGCTCCGGAGATACGTGGTTTTGTTCCGGAAACCCACAACGCTCTCTGGGACGATACGTGTGACCTCCTATGAAGAAGGGTGAGACGTATACGTTCCCTAACCCTACCGACCCAATTGGTGCGATGATCAAGCGTCATCGCCTTCAAGTGTTGGTTCACAGTTGCCTGTATTACTCTCTGGATGAGAACATATGGGATGACCACAAGTTCGATGATGTCTGTAAAGACCTCGTAAACCTGCTCAAAGTGTATCCAGAAGCGTATTCTGATCGATTTGACGAGTACTTCGAGGGTTGGGATGGTAGTTCAGGGTATCACTTCCCACACCGTGACCCATGGGTCTTAGGTGCTGCTCAAAACTTGCTTAGATCAAAAAGTTATTACGATATAGCCAATTAGTCTAAGAAATGTGTTGACAAATGTACTAAAAACATTTATACTAGTATAGTAAAATAAAGAAACAGAGGAAATATCATGAGTTATCCGATTGAGAAAATGAGTAAAGAGTTTGCTGCCGAAGGTTTATTGTTGGAGATGGATGCGGAGCGCATGGTTTCTAAGTGTGTTCGACCCAGCAAGAAAGCGCGGCTTGGTTACGTAAATGTTTTTCATATCCAGTTTCGTTCAACGGAACGTATGTTCGAGCATGCTGAAAAGCACCTTGTCGATATCGAAGCAAAGCGAGTTTACAAAGCAGAACGTGCTGCTAAGAAGAAAGAAGCAACCACGATGGCACGTAACAGTGTAATCGTTGATGACATCTTTGTTGACTCGTGGGGTTACGAGCAGACTCAGGTCGATGCGTATCAGGTCGTTGAGAAGATAGGTAATGCGACTGTTGTTCTTCGCCCGATTGCGTGTCGGACTGTTGAAGGTAGCGAAGGGCGAGACTGTCAGCACGTGGTTCCTGTCTTCGGTGCTTTCACTTCCGAAGAGACTTTCACCAAGCGAATTGGTGAGTACGGTATCAAGATGAACAGTTACAGCAGTGCTTACCAGTGGGACGGAAAGCGAGAATTCTATAACTCTTGGTATTACTAAAAGTTATATCCTTATTCCAAAATGTTCTAAGAAATATGTTGACAAAACATCATTTATCGTTTATACTAGTATAGTAAAATAAAGAAACGGAGAAAGATATGGTCCCATGGTATGCAAAAGGCGAAGTCGGTGAGTACTTGATTCACGCACTTGATTTGATTCAAGACGGGCAGATCAACGATGCTATCAGTGCTTGTCTCAGTGTTGGTATGAGTGACGAAGAAATTGATGAGTTTTTGGCTGCTGAAGGAGTTGTACAATGAGAGATTTAACTGGTAAGATTTGCGAAATCGATTATGTCGGTTCCAGTGTGAGAGTTCTTGGTAAGATTACCGAGTCACGGTACAGTTCTTATGCTGGTGTGACGCACCACTTTGAGTTCATGACCCCGTTTCGATGGGAACAGAACGGGTGCGAAATTATCCGTGAAGTTGGTGAGGGTTCTTGCACCGATGATAACATGATCGTAAAAGTATGGGAGACAGCGTGATGGAAAAAGTAAATTTGTCTGGTTTGGACGCAACAGAAATCTGTGAAATTCTTCACGAGAAATGTAAGTTTCACGACTGGACTTACATGATGTCAGATGACAGCCGTGCGTATCATTCTGGTCTTGCGGAAGCAGATGAGATTGAATACATCCGTGGTGTTCTTGACGCTATGGGGTTTGAGATGACCGCCAAAACCATCATCGAAGGATGGAAACCAAACAGTTTAAAAAAAGAAGGATACTTAGTATGAGTGAATTAACAACCAACCCAAAGGCGTACCTGAACGGTTCTTATGTCAATTTTGAACGCAACGGTAAACGTGCTACGGGTTTCGTTTCGGAAGTCTTTGACGAAGGTTTTGCTGTGGACATGGTAGTCCACGACGACAAGGGTTTTCCTGGTCATAACACGGACTACACCGTGTTCGTAAAGACTGATAAGGTGTATCGATGAAGAAAATTAACGGTTTGATGTCTGGTATTGAAAAATCATTCGATGAACATGAAAAAAAGTTTGATCGTCTTGAACTGGCAATCATCGGATTGTATATCATCAACGTTAGTATTGTTGCCGCAGCAATTTTTTTAGGAGTGTTTTAATGAGTTTTGAAGAAGCAGTGGTTGGGTTTGCTGATTGGTATGAGGCATGTCTTGAGTCTGGGATCCTGCCAGAACAAGTGGTTGCCGCTCAAGGTGAAATGATGCTATTAACAGATTACGAAACTATAAGGAAGTTCGATGAGTTTTGCTAGAATGCAGGAGGCACTTCGTGCCGAAGGTTGGTTCGTTGAGTGGAACCTGCCGTGTTGTCAATCGTGTGCGTGGGGTGAAGTCGATCACACTGATATGACCAAAGTGTTATTCAATCATTCTCAAGACTGTGAAGTCACTGACACGAGTGATAAAGATTGCGAATACTGTGACGGTACAGGTTTCGACGATGAAGAAGATGTTCATTGTGGACATTGTGAAGGTGAGGGTTTCGTTTCATGTGACTTAGAGGATCTCGACTATGAACCTGACACCAGTGTGGGTGGATTTGTTTGTATGCCTCCTACCGAGTGTGATGGATCTATGTTTTGTTTCGATGGCACCGACGAAGGTGTTGCAAACTTCAAGGCAATCATTCCTCTCATTGAGGAGAGTGGTTGTAAAGTAAACTGGAATGGCAGTGGCAACACCCGCCCTGATATTAGTTGGGAGTATTGATATGATAGCAAAAGAAGATGTGATGTCTTATGAAGATAAGATTGCCAAGGTGCTCAAGGTTTATGGGGACGTTGAACAGGCATGGAGGAATGGTAAAATTTCCCTCTTTACATTGAACGATTTATCTGATATACTAGACGAGTATACGGATATGGTTGAGAAAAGAATGTGAAGTATGAGGAGATGTACGATTTGATCCATCATGAAAGTTGCCTCGACACCCTTGCGCGTTTCGAAGATGATTCCATAGATGTTGTAATAACATCTCCACCTTACAACATGCGGAGAAGAGTTTCGAATGGTAAACTCATTTCACGTGGCAACGACACTCCAAAGAACGTTGCCAAGTACAGTGAGTTCACGGACGATCTACCCACCGAAGAATACTTGGAGTTTCATTCGAAAGTTCTAACCGAATGTCTTCGAGTTTCTAATCGAGTCTTTTACAACATTGCTGTTGTTGCCGGTAGTAAGCAAGCATTGTTTCAGATGATCGGTAAATTTGCTGAGAGTCTAAAAGACATCATCATCTGGGATAAGGGTCACGGCGAACCAGCAATTCAGGAAGGCGTGTTGAATCGTCAGTTCGAATTTATCTTGGTCTTCGAGAAGGACTACCCTATTTCTAGGATGTTTCGAAAAGATGTTTACTTCAAGCGAGGCACACTATCTGATGTGTGGAAGATTCCTCGTGAGAAGCATGCCAAGGGTCATCAAGCTGTGATGCCAAGCAGGATGGTGAAAACCATACTGGAAAATTTTAGTTCCGAAGGTGACCTCGTGTATGATCCCTTTATGGGTGCAGGAACCACCGCAGTTGTATGCGAGCAGATGAATCGTCGCTGGATTGGTTCTGAGATCAGTGAAGAGTATGTTGCCCTTGCACGTCAAAGAGTTTCAGAAGTGAACACATTGAATGCGTTTTTTGAATAGGAGAAATAATGCAAGTTTTTGGTTCTTATAAGTATGACTACAATGGTCGCAAACGTAAACCTAAAAAACCCAAAGGAGAAGTCTGTGTCAAATATGTCCCGCCTAAGTTTTCGGAATACAAACCAAGTTCGTCGTATGCAAGCCAACGTGCGGCAGAGACAGAACGCTACCCATCGGCACCTCTTACTCCAAGAAAGGCAGCAGGCGACAAGCGAGAGTCTCAGCAATACACCGGAGACTACGTCATCGGAATTGCCACCCTCCACAAAAGTAATGCCGTCCCAGTAAGTAACCCAAAATACGCACGTGAAATTTCAGAGATGATCAGTTAATGTTTGATAATGCAATTGCTAATTTAGTAGGGATGGTGCATAATAAGCACTTCAAAGGAACTAGTGATAATTCTGTTTGCGACTTAGGTAATCAAACCTACATGAACACTGTAATGCAACGGAAAATAATACGTGGCAAAACAGTAAATTCTACAAAAGAGTGGTATGCTGAATTAGGGTTTACCGAATATCTTGCAATTGATGTAAACACTAAATTAGATGCCGTTGCATTAGACTTGAATTATGTTTTGAAAGATCGGTATGGATTCGAACAGGAATTTGATGTTGTTACCAACAACGGTACTGGTGAGCATATATTTAACCAACTATCCGTTTTTCAAAATATGCACAATCTGTGTAAAGTTGGCGGATTTATGCTACATGTTTTACCTTTTCAGAAACACTGTGATCATGGTTTCTATAATTTTCAACCTAATCTTTTTGCGGCACTTGCTGAACAAAATGATTATGTGTTGGATCGTTCTTTTATATCAAATGCTATGTGGACTCATAATACACCAGCAAAATTCACAGTAAATCGTCAAAAATCTCTTGCGGATGATTGTGATGCGTATAACTGGGGAAAGTGGGATCCGGAAGTATTAGTCGCAATGAGAAAAACTTCGGACAAACCTTTTGAAATCCCTTTCCAAGGGTTATATAAGAAAGATATTGCGGAAAAAAACATTGAAATTAATTACAAATAAGTGTTGACAGATCATATTTTTTATGGTATTATAACATCTGTTATAAAGAAAATCACAAAGGAAATATCATTATGAGTCACGAAGTAGAAACAATGGCATACGCGGGTCAAGTTCCATGGCATGGTCTTGGCGTTAAAGTTGCGGCAGATCTTACCCCTCGTCAGATGCAGAAACAAGCAGGTCTTGATTGGTCAGTCACCAAGCGCCCCTCGTTCGTCACCTATGACGGTGAGATGATCAACACTGGTACCAACGCCTTGTTGCGCGAGTCTGACAACCGAGTACTCTCTCCGAGTGTTGGTGATGGTTGGGAACCTGTACAGAACACCGAAGCATTCGATTTCTTTGCTGAGTTCTGTGCTGCCGGTGACATGGAAATGCATACTGCTGGTTCTCTGAAAAACGGTGAGATCGTGTGGGTTCTTGCGAAGATCAAAGAGTCGTTTGATGTGCTTGCTGGGGACCGAGTTGACAACTATATGTTGTTCTCTAACCCTCATCAGTATGGCAAGTCTCTGAACGTCCGTATGACCCCCACAAGGGTCGTTTGTAACAACACCTTGACTATGTCACTCAACGGCACCACAAACAATGAGATGAAGTTGAACCATCGTCGTGCTTTCAACCCCGAGATGGTCAAGCAGCAGATGGGTCTTGCTCATGAGAAATTTGAACAGTATCGTGATGCTGCGCGGTTCATGGCAGGTAAAAATGCGTCAGCCGGAGACCTAATCCAGTTCTTCAACGATGTATTTCCTGCTGCCAACACCAAGAAGAAGGAAGCAAAGGTGTATGCAGACCTCTCAACCACCGCCAAGAGCGCGTTTGATGTCTTAGAGACCCAACCAGGCGCTGAGTTCGCCATGGGTTCGTGGTGGAATGCTCTCAACGCTGTGACCTTTGTGACGGATCACAGAGTAGGTCGATCTGCCGATACTCGGATGACCAGCGCATGGTTTGGTGCGAATCAGGCACGTAAGTTGAAGGCAACCAACCTTGCCTTGGAATTGGCGACAGCAGCATAGATGAAAAACGGGAATATAACGTATTCCCAAATTTCATGGTTCGGAGGGTTGACTTTACCCTCCAAACCTGTCATAATATGTTTTTGAAATGAGGAGTTTGCGATGTTTAAGAGTCATAAAGAAATCAACAACGATTACCGCAAGATTATTCTTGAAGAAACCGGCGAGTTCAAAATTAAGGACGTGCCTCTCGTAATATGTTCTGAGATCATAGAAGAGCACCGTGAGATGGAAGAAACCATTCAAGCTGAGTTACTCAATTTCACCATCGAGGCAACCAAAGACGGTAAGCGTATTACCGAATCTGCGTCTTCTCTGGCGGAAGCAGATCGCATCATGGATGAGATCATTGAGTTCGGTCTTCGTCAAGATGTCATTATGGTATTGCGTCAGAACAACCGTCTCATCCGTGGTTATATGAAAGGTGAGGTAATCTATCCAACTTCTTATGTGGGGAAAGTAGATGTCACGCCTAGAAAAGTTCTATAAGTTCATCAACATATTGTTGTGTATGGGGATCCTGTTCTTTGCTTTCGATGCGTATGCCGCACCGAAGGTGAAGACCTTCGGACCTAATTGCTACTATGAGGTAACACGAGTAGTAGAGGATGGGGTCATCGTTAGTGAGAAACAGGTTGAGGTGTGTGAAGAAGAAACTGAGCAGGGAAAACAGAAGATGGATCCCGTTCTCAAAGATAGAATTCAGAATGCCGTATTGCTCACTGCTTTTATTGCTGTCTTGAATCAAATTAAATAAGGTTATATTATGAATGTTAAAATGCTTTTAGTGGCAGCAATGTTACTCACAACCGGTTGCGCGAGCAACTACAACGTCAAGAACGAATCTGATGACGGACAAATCTTGACCCAAGTGCCCAAGTGGTACATTGACTCGGAAGAGCAACGTGGGTTGCTTGATCGCAAGAATAAACACAGTTACATTTATGGTGTCGGTTCTGCGGTTTCTGCCAGTTTACAGATTGCTATTGACAAAGCAACGATGCAAGCAAAAGCAGATCTAGCAGACCAAATCCGAAGTTACATCAATAAGGATTTGGAATATGCGGCAGCAGAGAAGGGTTCCGAGACTTCTGAGTCCCTCGAAACCGAGATGCGATTGACCACCCAAAACCTAATTAGCAATATGAATGTTGCCGGTTATGAGGAGTGGAACAAGGGCGTTTTTGTCACCGCACAGCAGCAGTATCGAGTGTATGTTGGTTTGAAGTGGACCCGTAATAAAAAGAACGCATTACACGATCTTATCCCCGCAGATATTTTACGCCCCAGTATGAAAATATCTCAAGTTGTTTCCGAGTAACTTGAAAATATATCATGTAAAAAGTTACTTTTTTACCCCCGTAAGTCATTGATTTTATTGAGGAAAAAACACCCTTATAAATCAATGACTTACAGCTTGTGCCAACCGCTAAAATACTGTATAATAACATCTGTTATTGAGAGTGAGTACTATGATTTATTTGGTTTCGGAAGGTCGCATCAAGAACAAGAAGCATTACATGTCTTTCGCGGAAGATGTGATCAATGAGTTGTTCCCCCGCGAGTTCACCAAGCGTGAAATTATCATCGGGATCAAGTTCTCAACTATTGTAGGTGACGGTATATTTGGTCAGGCAGGTATGGGTGACGAAACTGATGAGTTCCTCATCGAGGTAGCAAAAGTCGTGGACGAAGGTGGTATTCGTCCTGTGACCCCTGCTGAGATAGCAAGTACCATCGCCCACGAGTTGGTCCATGTACGCCAGTACATACGTGGTGAGTTGGACGCAGGTATGACTCGATGGAAGGGACAAACCATCCCATACGGTCCCAGAGGTGCTCTCAAAATACCTTATCGGACCCAACCTTGGGAAGTAGAAGCATTTTCAAAAGAAACTGAACTAACGGAGTTATTGTGGTAGAATCTAGAATAGAATATGCTCGAATTTGGGCAGGAATGAAGCATAAAGGACAGCACCGGAAGTATACCGGTGAACCCTACTTCGAGCACCCCATAGCAGTGTCAGAGATGGTACGTGAGCAGGGTTTGTCAGAGACGGCAGTCATTGCAGCAATCCTTCACGACACCGTAGAGGACACTGACGCGACCTTAGAGGAGGTCTGGGAGTACTTCGGTGAGGAAGTTGCAGAGTATGTCTGGTATCTGACCAAGCCACCTGAGTTCGTTGGAAACCGATCAATTCGCAAGGAACATGACCGTAATAGACTCGCTATCGCCCCCGAAGAGGTGAAGTTCATCAAGTTCTATGATATAGTTCATAATGCCAGTAGCATCAAAGAGCATGACCCTAAGTTCTGGGAGTCATGGAGGCACGAAATGCAGTTGTTATTCCTCGCAATGGACGTACATTCTCTTGATTTTGGCGAGCATGCCCATGATGCTGCTGCCTTTTTAGACGCTCTGTAATAACTTTTGGTTATATCCTTATTCCAAAATGTTCTAATAAATATGTTGACAAAACATCATTTCTCATGTATACTAGTATAGTAAAATAAAGAAATGGAGAACGATATGGGTACATTAGTAGATACAAACACCGGCGAGTTTCTTGAGACTGGTGATGCTGGTAATCTGTTAGAGTACGTAAATGCTCTTGAAGAAATGGGTGTGGTACACAGCCTTAGAGTGTACCTTGAAGATGATGCATATAGTGAGGTAGCGTAATGTCAATGTCAACTGTTCTTAATTCTATTCGTGTTGAGATGATTGGTAAGAAATTCAGGATTAGTTTCCCCGATGATGAGAGTTTCAGAATTACTTTCGAAAAGAAAAGTAAACATCTTACTTTCAAGAATAAGTTTCTGGCGGCAGTTCCTATTCATAGTGTTCCGGAAGAGCAGTTGTTAATCATCAAATCAAAATTAAAGGAGGCGGCGTAATGATCATAGTAGATCACATTAAGTTTGTTCTCAATGAGAAAATAGAGTTGATGGAGTTAACGTCTAGAACTGATTATGATGAAGGTTATCTCGATGCATTAGATTTTGTTCTCAACCTAATAGAAGAGGAGGTATCGTTGTGAGTAAGACGTATAAGGAAGAACTTTTTGAAACCTTCTGTAAAGGATTTGTTTCAGGTTCGATTGCAACCGTCTTAGTAATGGTAATTGTTATAAAGATTTTTTCGTAATGTATCTCTGCGTTTGCAATGCTATCACCGAGAAAATGCTGAAAGAAAATTCTTTCCTTCTGCAAGTGATTGGTACTAAGTGTGGTAAATGCCTTGAATCTGGTCTTGTCAACGATGGTGCTGGCATGACTTATCTAGTAACCTTGTCATCAGAGTCGGAAACTGCTACATATTGCTATGACTCTGATGGCACAACCAATCTTATCTTATAAAGGAAAGTAACTATGAGTAAAATCACAATCATGCAAATGTCTGCTACTCCCGATGATGTGTCAATCGATCAGATCAAGACCTTTGAAGGTAACCTGTTGGACATCTATCAAGATGTAAAATCAATTGCCATGGGATTTACCAAAGCATTTGAGAAGACATCGTCCAAAAAGTTCTCGGTTGAGATGACGCGCAATCTCGAAGGTTTACCGTCTGCCTACATAAGAGAAGATGGTTTGATCAGTAACGTATTCTTCGGTACATACGAAAAAGAAGAAAATGTACGTTTTCAATCCGTGTTAGGAGAGTTCTAATGGAGTTCAGTCCACTAGAAATAACTTTGCTAATACTGGCACCCATGATCATTGCTTTTTACGTGGGTTTCAGTAGAGGTGAAGGTGTGGGTGTGGAAAAAACAATCAACACCTTTGTTCGTTTGAACATGGTAGAGGAAATTGACGAAGAGGAGTTTTTTGACGATGAAGTTTGATTATGAGTTGAATACGTGGAAAAATTGCGATGAGTTTTTTCTGCTACCATCAGTTTCTGTGATATGGTCTACGGGTAAGTTTTTTTACTATGCCTTAGACTTTCACTTTTTATGTTTTCAATTCATCGTCTCTAAAAGTCATTACGATCTATGAGTAAAAAAGTTCTTAATACAAGATCGCCATGTATTGGAGTATGCATTCTAGAACCCCATTGGGGTTCTTTTTGTGTTGGATGTAAGCGTATGACATTAGAAATTCAGAACTGGGTTTACTATGACGATGAAGAGAAAGATCAGATTAATAGAAGGATAGAAGACCTTAATAACGAGGACAGGAATGACTACCCTAAGTATTGAAACTGTGCCATGTTAGGTGTATTAGGAGGTATGGGTCCAGCATCAAGTGCTGAATTTATGGTTAGATTGACTTACTTGACTCCCGCAAAAACAGACCAAGATCATATTCCCACAGTGTTGTGGAGTGATCCTCGTATTCCTGATAGAGTAACCAGTATCGAAAATAATGATGATCTTCCTCTTGCGCCTCTTTTAGAAGGCATTAAAGGATTGCAACTTTCTGGATGTGATACTATTGCAATTCCTTGTAACAGTGCTCATTTTTGGTATGATGAATTGGTCAAACTTGGCACACCTATTCATCATATTGTTCATAGCGTGTCAGATGAATTATTAAACAGAGATCTTACAAATATTACCGTTGGTATCTTAGGGTCGAAAGGTACGCTCAATTCGTGTTTATATCAAAATATTTTAAACGTAAAGGGTTGGCAGTGTATAATACCATCCTTAGATGACATCGACACGTTAGTTCAACCATCGATTAAATTAATAAAAGACAACAGATACGACGAAGCAGAATTTCTGTTGAATAAATCTATTGATAAATTGATTAGCAGGGGAGCAAAGGCAATAGTTTTGGGATGCACTGAATTCCCTTTGGTAATTAAATGTTGCAGTGTTCCGGTGATCAGTAGTGTAGATAGTTTAGCAAAATCAATTATAAAAACATATAAATAAATCATATTTAGCGGATAAGATATTTTTATGGATCGTTTTATTAACAAAACTCTTGCCGAAGGTGCTTCGCTCACATGGGGCGAAATTCAAAAATATGATTGGAGAATTGCAAAGTTCATCGATAAAATGAAATCTGGCGATCCCTTCGATACTAAGAAAGGTAAACAAATAATCCTGTATAGTGCTGAAATCGAAAAAGCACTCAAAGCAAATAATAAAGCATTTGGTCGTACCAAATTAAAAACTGCTGCTGGTATAGAAATTACTTTTGGTGATGTTATTAAAACCAAAGAGTTTGGTGGTGGTACTAGCGGATCTGGTGGGGGTGCTGAAAACACTACCGCAACCGAGTCTGCCCAATGTGTATATGCACAAGCTCTCTGGGATAATCCTAATACAAAATTCAGTCCCGCTGATCTTGCCAAGGCGTATCGCAAGTGTGATGTGAATGCCTCTACTGATCAAATTCTAAAAATTCCAGCAGAGTGGATAAACTCTTCCATCTTAGGTGCCAGAGTCCTGAAAAAAGTACTTTCTGGCAAACAGTATACATGGCACCGTGGTTCTACTTGGGTTGGTCAAATGGAAGACCGGTTCAAAAAACTCAATAAGAAGGATAGGTTCTTCACTAACATCAACAAATGGACCCCTGCTGATATTTGGATTGTTGCAAGAGGTACCGAAAACAAGTATAAGTTTGATGATGCGGAGTCACTTGTAGATCTAAACAACATGTTGTTGCAAGCATATGCCGCACGTGATATAATGGGAATCTCTCTTAAAAAGATTGGTAGTAGACCCAAATTGTCTCAGATGAATTATAAAAAACCATTTAAACCACCTGTGTTTTCTAGAACGAGTCTTGGTAAACGTGGATACTTTAAAGCAAAAGATGGGTATATTTTTTATAATGACGGTGAGGTACAATTTAGAACTTATCCTGAATTCCAATGTGAAATCATTGGTGTTACTGCGAAACATGGTAAAGTTTCCTTTGGTCCAATGAACAGCATTCTGAAACAGAATCGATTGAAAGAGATGGATGATCGTAATGATATTCGTGCGTTATGGAGATCAGATAAAGATGCCTTGATTAAAAAATGGTATCCTTTATATAAAGAAGCAGGAGAAACTTTAACCTTAGAAGAATTCCAAGGGGAAGTTGCGGAGAAAGATGATAACTGGGTAACCTCCAAGTACCTTGTAACACAATTGTTTTTAAATATTAAAGGTAAAGAACAGGATTTTTTAGAAGATCTGTATCGATATGCAAAATCACAATCTATTACGTCAGCAGTTCACCTGAAACTGTTATAAGGAATAATAATGTTATCGTTAAAGGATTTCATAACAGAACAGAAGAACACCCACATGACCCACATTGAGGACAAGGTTCTCTATGGTGGCGTGAACGGTACACGTCAAGCAATCTTTGCACTGCGAGACATGCGTGATATGTTAGCTGGTGGGGGAGGCAGTGTGTCTGTAAAGTGGGACGGTGCTCCTGCTGTATTTGCTGGCACAGATCCTCGTGATGGTAAATTCTTTGTTGCAAAGAAAGGTATCTTCAATAAGAACCCGAAAGTCTACAAGACTGATGCGGATATCGACGATGATACTTCGGGTGATTTGAACAAGAAATTAAAACTTGCTCTCACGCATTTACCAGCACTCGGTATCAAAGGAGTTATTCAAGGCGATTTCTTGTTTGATCAGTCAGACATCAAAACAAAGAACATCGATGGTAAGAAGTATGTGACCTTTCACCCCAACACTATTGTTTACGCAGTTCCAGAAGAACAAGCAGCACCCGTCAAGAAAGCAAAGATGGGCATTGTGTGGCACACCACTTACACCGGCAGCACCTTTGAAACAATGTCTGCAAAGTTTGGTGTTGATGTTTCAAAACTAAACAAAACAAGTGCTGTTTGGTCACAGGATGCTTTCTTGCGTGACCTTACTTCGGCAACTATGAGTAAGGGGGATACCAAACGTGTTAATAAAATACTATCATCAATTGGCAAACTATTTAACCAGATCAACGGCAGTACGTTACGACAATTGGAGTCAAATCAAGTGCTTGCCCAACACATCGAAACCTTCAATAACACCTTCGTTAGAAAGGGAGAGATTATCACCAACTCCAAAGCACATGCCGCCAAATTGATCAAGTGGATTAGTGCTAAGTATCAGAAAGAGATCGATGCACGTAAGACAGAGAAAGGTAAGTCTGCACAACAAGCAAAACTTGACGAACTTTTATCGTTCTTTTCAAAAGAAAATATGCCAAGTTTAATTAAAATGTTCGAACTTCAAAAATTAATTGTAGTAGCGAAGTTAGAACTTATAAATAAACTTAATCGTTTGCAAAACGTAGACACATTTGTCAAGACCAGAAACGGTTATAAAGTGACAGGTGCAGAAGGATATGTAGCAATCGATAAACTTGGTGGTGATGCAGTGAAACTTGTTGATCGTATGGAATTTTCATACAACAACTTTTCACCCGATATAGTTAAAGGATGGGACTCAACCAGTAGGAGTTAAAAATGTTGTCGTTTAAAGACTTCATGACAGTCGATTATACTCCGGGTGAACCGGAACAAGTCAGTTGGAATGCCAAAAAAAGACATCGTGGTGTTGTCGGTGAAGAAACCGAAACCACTGATGAGGCATTAGATTTCCAAGCACGTCAAGCAAAATCTCGTGCTATGAAAAAGAACAAGTCAAAGATTGCTATGGGTCGTAGACGTGCTGCTAAAAAAGCACCTACCAAAGATCGCATTGAAAAACGTGCACAACGTGCTGCTATCAAACAAATTTTTGATAAATTAGCAAAAGGTAAACCTAAATCTGAGGTACCTTATGCTATGAGGCAATCAATCGAAAAAAGAATTGCCAAGATGAAAGGTAAAATTAGTCGCATTCAGAAAAAACTTCTTCCGGATATTCGTCAGAAAGCAAAAGACAGACAAGGTAGTAAGGCAAAAAAATGATTCCATCGTTTAAACAATACCTTGTAGAAGAAACACGAGAAATATTTTTTACTTTTGGTCGTATGAACCCACCAACCGTGGGACATGGTAAATTAATGGACGTACTTTCTAAGAAAGCAGGACGTAATCCATACAAAGTATACCTCTCACAATCACAAGATCCTAAGAAAAACCCATTAAAATACGACCAGAAAGTCAAGCACACTAGAAAAATGTTCCCGCAACATGCTAGGAACGTTCTTATCAGTAAAGATGTGAAAACTGTATTCGATGCTGCTACTAGTTTACATGATCAAGGGTTTAAACGCATCACCATGGTTGTGGGAGCGGATCGAATTGCTGAGTTTCAAACTCTTCTCAATAAATATAATGGTGTTAAAGGTAGACATGGGTTCTACAATTTCGAAAAGATTAACATCGTCTCTGCCGGTGACCGTGATCCAGATGCCGAAGGCATTGAAGGCATGAGCGCCAGCAAACAACGCGAGAATGCTGCCAATAATGATTTCAATACATTTACGCAGGGTGTCCCTAGCAAAATGACTAATAAGGATACTCGTAAATTATTCAACGACATTCGTGTTGGCATGGGTTTGAAAGAGAATATCAATTTCAAGCGACACTTAGATCTCGGTAAGGTCTCGGATACACGAGAGAAGTACGTTGCTGGTGAGTTGTTCGAACCAGGTGACCGTGTTACTGTATTAGAGACGAAGAAGTCTGGATACATATATCGTCTTGGTGCTAACCATGTTATTGTAGCATTGGACGAAGGTAAAGTTACTCGTCAATGGTTAGAAGGTATCGTACACGAAGAAAAGACTGATCGATGGTATAAAGATCAACCTGAGTGGGGTACACCAGAAGCTACTGCTAAGGCAAAGAAAAACGTTGAAATAGAACAAATAGATCCTGTTCAGAAAATTAAAATGAAAATTGACAAAGAAAAAAATAGCGATGCTGTTAGACATGATAAGATGTTAGATCGAGCACGAATCGCACGAGCAAGAGCAAAGAATGTTAAGTCTGTTGCCAATAAGAAAAAGGTATAAATAGACTTATGATAAATTTTAAAGAGTCCCTAAAATTACGTCAAAAAGATGTTAAACCTGCCGCCAAACATCTGGCGTCTCAACATATTGAGAAGGGTAACTTCAAGAAGACGTTGGATCTTTTAAAGTTTTTAGGTAAGAAAGTAAATGTAGATAAGTCTACTGAAGGAAGCAGTAAAGCACTTTGGACAATAGAAGGAACGATGAACGAAATGAAATTACCTATCTCAGATGAAATGTTCAAGAGTTTGAAGAAGGGCGATAAGATCAAGATCGGTTTCGATTCTTCTATCAAGAAAGGCAATGAAAACACATACGTTGTTGTGTCCAAGACCAAATCAGCAAAATACAATCTCGAAAAGATCAAGTTGAAGAATGTGGCGAATCCTGTTGCTCAAGCATCATTCCTCTACAATAGACAAGGAAAAGTTACAATGGCACAAGGCGATATGGCAGTAACAATGAACACAGCAGTCAAAGAGTCTGTTGAAGAAGCATCAATCCTCAAAACCGTTCATAAGAATGTAACGAATAAGAAATCCGCAGAGAAAGATCGTAAGAAAGCAGTCAAGACACTGAAAGATATTCGTAAGGGCAAGTATCCCGGTGTCAAGATGGCAAATGAGGATGTTGTACTCGAAGAGGCAATGCTCAACGAATTCTCTGATGCTCAGTTAGCACAACTTAAAAAAGCATATGCCGACCTTGAACGTATCAACGTTACATCTCCCACCTACAAGAAATTGAAAGCAATGATTGCCAAGATGGATGTCAAGGCATTGGAGAAAGTTGCGCGAGCAAAGGTTAGGTTTGTATCCCAGATTGCCGCACGTGAGTACGAAGCAAAAAGTGGTAATCGATTAAAAGCAAAAGACTATATGGAGTCAACTAAACTTGATAAACATCGTGTAACAATGCAAAAATTAAGAAATGCACCTAAAGGTGCTCCTGTGATGAAAAAAGCAGGTAAAGATGCAAAGATGTTAAGATTTGTTCTAAATCGCGATGTAAAATTAAGAAAAGAATCTATTGAACTTGATGAAGCAATTGACTTCCGTAAAGCACATCAAGAAATCATGGCATATGCCAAGAAGAGTGGTGGTATTGACAAGACTGACTTTGAGAAGGTTGCATACTACGTCAAAGCAATCGGTGACAATCAGAACACACCTAACGTAGCAAACAAAGCATTCATGGCAATGAAGAAGTTTGTTGGTGATATGGATACTGATCCCCGTGATGGTGTGATGTTGATGCTCAAGAAGCATGGTATGATGAAGAATGGTCGTTTGGTGCAAGAGTCTATTACCGAAGGTGCGCTCGGAAAACAATGGGTAAATGGTGCAAAAAGGGTTAAATCTGGTAGTATCACTCTAGTAAAAGCAAAGTTTGCTTACGATTTACATACTGTGATGAAAAATGGTAAGAAGGTTGGTACTTTTGTTTTCGACGATGGTCCAGACGCATTCTCGGTAACGAATATGTCTACCAAGAAAGTCAGTTGGGCAGATCAGATCGATGATATTCCTAAAATGTTTGAGTCGAAAGCGCCTGCACTAAAAAGTTCAGATTATGCGAAAGGTACTTATCAATCTGCACAGGCATTCAAAGATAAGTTTGCCAAAAAGAAGAAAGAGTCGGTTGATGAAGCGGCACTTGAAGAAAAGACTAAGTGGAAAATGGGTGATGGTCGTCCAAGAAACGGTCCTCGCATAGAGAACGAAAGATTCTGGAACTTACCGTATGATTCTTTAAAGTATATTGCCAAAGATGCTGGTGATGCCATGAGAGCAAATCCCACTGCAAGAAAGGCAACTACTGGACCGGGCAACTGGGCAGACCAAGTTGCGGATGCTGCCACAGTCATGCAATGGAGAAAGAAAAACGGCATCAAAGAGTCTGTTGAAGAAGTCAAACCAAAAACGTTTTTTGATCTTAGATGAAACGTTTCACGTTGTTTTGTGAAGACGATGCATCGGGTTTGTCTGTAAAGAAAGGACATAAATTGTCTGTTGATAAAGGTGCTGGATTAACTAAAAAAGGTGTTGCTGCCTATCGTAGAAAGAATCCAGGATCTAAATTGCAAACGGCAGTTACAACAAAACCTAGTAAGTTAGATCCTGACAGTAAGGACGCAAAAAGAAGAAAAAGTTTTTGTGCTCGATCCAAAGGTTGGACGGGAGAACGCGGTAAAGCCGCTCGACGTAGATGGAACTGTTAAGTATGAACGACGATAGACTACAAAGGATCGAGGAAAAACTCGACAAACTTGCTGACGTGATAGTTGGTATGGCAAGAGTAGAAGAAAAGATTGCTGACCTTGAGACAAGACGTGCTGAAGGTCACGAACGACTCAACAGAATGTCTGCTAAATTAGACGATGTTGATGCACATGTAATATCCATGCGAGAACGCATGAATGTTATATCAAAAGTAATGTGGGTAGTTGGTGCTGGTGTTATTACTGCACTTCTTACTCATTTTCAAGAAATGTTATAAGGACAGGATTAAAATGAAATTTAAAGATCAAATGGAAAACATCGTTGCTGCTTGGCAGGAAGTAGTAAGCGAAAAGAAAAAATTGGATCCTGTCAACGATAAAGAAAATGATAAGCACTTTACAGATCGAAAAGACAAAGACATCGATAATGATGGCGATGTCGATTCATCTGATGAGTATTTGCACAAAAGACGTGCTGCTACTGATGACGCAATCGACGGCGGAAAGAAACCTGCTAAGAAAATGAAAGAAGAGAAAGATAGCAAAGTGTGTCCTAAGTGTGACGGCGAAGGTTGTGAACATTGTGATGGCAAAGGCACCCATGAAGCATATGAATCTTCTTGTGGCGGTGTTACTGCTTCTAAAAAATATAAAAAAGAATCAGTATCCCATGAAGTTCATGGCAAAGGTCAAATCCTCGATGAGTCAGAAGAAGGTTTTGATGTACTGTTTGATCACGGTGTAGAGTTCAATGTTCCTGCCGAACAACTTGAAGGTGTATCTTCTGCTATCAAAACTGCCAAGCGTATGGGTGGTAACATGACTGGTGCTGTCAAGAAGATTGACAAGGCTAAGAAAGGCATGAGTGACAATCCTCGTGTACAGAAAGCACTGAAGAAAGCAAACGAAGAAGACGAACTTGAAGAAAAGTTAGAAAAAGAACGTGTCAAACTTCCAAATCGTCAAAGACCCAAGGGTCCAGGATGGGTTCTTAAAAAGTCGGGCGAACAATCTGGAAAAGACCATAGTGAGTGGGAACGCAAATTCAAAAGAGTAGAGTCCGTTCAAGAAGGCACCGTTGCCGAGTTCGAAGAAGAAATGATTTCGGGTTACAACAGTTGGATGGATGGTACTAAAAGAGCAATTGCTAACATGTGGGAAGCAGCAGCACAGAAGAAAGCAGAGAAACAAGAAATCTCATCTTCTAACAAAAAGATGACTGACCTTGTAGACTTCGAAAATCCTGAATTGGTAGCAGACGATGCCAAAGGGCATGAAGATGCGACTAAAGCAGGACGTGGTGGTCCCGGACAGTCACCTAAGCGTGGACAAGAGTCCCGTTCAGGCGACACAAAAATTGTTAAACCAGTATCCGGTGCTGTAATGCACACAACAGGTAAGGAGTAAGTTATGTCACCTAAAAACGCAATTCCAACTTTACGTGGTTGGGTTCATCCTCGCACAGGCGAATTATTAAAAGCACAAAAAATGACAGAAGCACAGGTTGATGCATATTGGGCAGAACAGGTTTCTGAACCGGCAGCTCCACAGATGCTAAACGAGTCCCCTTCTGTTGAACGTACTTTGGATAATTCAGAAGTTGAGCATCATTACGGAATCCAACGACAACATTACGGTATGGAAGAAAAATAATGGCAAAGAAAACCGTAGATAAAGCATTAGAAGCAGCAGATACTAATGGTGATGGACATATATCTATGGAAGAGTTGGAAGCGCACATGAACCTAGAGTTCAAGCGCAAAGAACTCGAAGACGCTGATGCACAACGGGATGCCATTCGAAAGATGGCATGGTTCTCGTTGATCGGTTTGTTATTATATCCGTTTGGAATCTTTCTTACTGATATGTTTGGGTTGGATCAAGCAGCAAAATTGATTGCTGACATTGCTCCAACATACTTTGCATCAATCGCCGTACTTGTCTCTGCCTTCTTCGCAGCGGATGCTGTCGGGAGTAGGAAGAAAGATTAATGGGAGCATCAAGATATTTAAATCACGAAGGCATCTTCATTGCTAAAGGTGAAGTTGTTGGGGTTTCTTGTATCAATAAGTTTGGCACAACGGGCGATGTAATCACTGCTGAAGCCACGATTTGGGATGGGTGTGACACTACTGCAATCTATCCTTACCCTGCCGCTGGTGTTGCCGCTGTAACAGCAAATACCACTGACGATGGCGAAATCGTCGTGATTGAAGGTCTTGATGCTGATTATAACTTCAGATCAACCACTGTTCCTGTAGGTGCGGCAAGTCCTGTCGTATTCTCTCGCATCTTTCGTGCGTACATGCAAACCACATCAAACGGTGCTGACGTACTTATCACTCAGGGTGGTGTAGTTGCAGCGGAAATTAAAGCAACTTTTGGTCAAACACGAATGGGTATTTACACAATACCCGCAGGAAAAACTGGTTATCTTGTGAAGATTCATGGTAGTTCAGACAGGAACCAAGGCACTACCGCAGTTGAGTTCTTCTTGAGAAAACGAAATCTCGGCGAAGAGGTGTTTCGTGTGAAAGGAACTTTCGGCACTGCGGGTGGTGATCAGTTTGATTACGAGTACCCCGTACCTCTTGTGATTCCCGAAAAGACTGACATTCAAGTGAATGCCGCCGCTACCCAAGCAACTAAAGTATCGTGTATTTTCGATATTATTTTGGTAGATAACTAATGGCGTGGACAACTAAATAATCGTATCTAAAAATGAGTTTATATAATGAAAATATGGGGATTAGGGTTATCTAAGACCGGAATAGTTTCTCTTAAAAGTTACTTAAAAACTAAGGATATTAATATAGTAAAATATCCTAGCAAGAATGAAATGTTTTTAGGTGACAATGACGGTGCAATTGATCTTCCTGTTATTGTACATTATAAAGAACTAGATCTTGCTTTTCCTAACTCTAAGTTTATTTTAACTGAACGTAATCTAGACGATTGGTATACATCAATTTCAAGATGGTTCTTAAACCGAGTAGTGCCAGACGAACCAAGATTTGCTGGCAACCGGCATTGGAGAACAGCAGTATTTGGCAATCCCAATCCTAACCCAGTAAACATAGACTATATCGATGTTTATGAGAATCATATAAAAGACGTTGAAAATTATTTTAGTGATCGCCCCGATGATCTTTTACGTATAAAAATATGTGAGGGAGATACACCACAAAAGTTATGTGAGTTTCTAGGTATAGATTACAAGAAAGAAGAAGTCTATCCTCATTTACATAAATCAATAGCAGGTAATTACGACAGAGAAGAACTTTTGTAGTATTTAATCGTATAAATACTCATACATGATATGAGGATTGAACGATGCGGTATATACTACTGCTTCTCTGCACGATGTCACTTTATGCATTTGCCGAAGAAGCTCCAATAATAGACGACAACACGATTAAAACGGACAGTACTACAAGAAGTACTGTAGATTCTAATACTACTACAACGTTAAAGTCGCCTCCTGCATCTGCAATCACTCCTACGATAAATACTTCGAACAGTGACCTCTGTACCTTTGGTGTGGCGGGTGCTGTTCAGACTCAGATTTTGGGCATCTCGATGGGATCTCAAATTACTGATTCGAACTGTGAACGTCTAAAATTATCTAAGACACTATATGATATGGGCATGAAAGTTGCTGCTGTATCTACATTGTGTCAAGACGAACGAGTTTTTGATGCGATGTTGATGGCAGGAACACCCTGCCCGTTCGAAGGTTTGATCGGAGATCAAGCAAAGGCTGCTTGGGCGGTAAACAAAGAATTGGAACCATCAACAGATGTTCCTACGGAAGAAGAAGAGAAGGGGTTAAGCGATGGCACGAAGACACTCATGGGCGCTGGTGGCGTTGCTAGTCTATTGCTCCTCCTCCTTATCTAGCGAAGCAGACACAATTTATGCGACATCACCCAATGCTGCTAATGCAGGGTTGAATTGGGTAATGTCAAACGTCTTGCCTCAAGCGGCAGGGTTGCAAGTTAACAACGTAGTTTATAGGTATACTACAGAAAAGAATACAGAAGATGATATGCTGGTTCATGTGCAGAACGAAAACGCACAGGGAGAAGGATACATTTTTAGAGCAAGTGATGATTGGTCTGGATTGCCAGGAAATACAATTAGTAAAAAA
>Ga0206124_10001060_pt1 | contig 22083 bp, 17 predicted proteins | sample Helgoland_Spring_3_FD_148671 | JGI IMG/M metagenome (GOLD analysis project Ga0206124, IMG submission 148671) | Pelagic subsurface seawater microbial communities from Kabeltonne, Helgoland, North Sea - Helgoland_Spring_Bloom_20160321_2 | ecosystem: Environmental > Aquatic > Marine > Epipelagic ... | reverse complement strand
TGAAGGTTTACCATCTGGATCAAACCAAAATAATACTATTGTAACTCCTAATTTTGACATAATTTTTAGATTAACTCAACAATATGCATCAGAAGCAGGAGTTGGAGGTAATGTTCCTTGGTATACAGGAAGAATTCCCCTAACAGCAAGTGTTCAAGATTATGATTTAAATAATTGGGCAGCAGAACAAGGAATAACAGGTTCTTTAGGTATAGAAATAACAAGAGTATTTTATCAAGAATCACCAGCTATAACAAGATATTATGATCCTTATGTAGGTACTGGATTTGGTACAATGAATTTATTTGATTCATTTGGGTTTGGTGGTGATAGTCCAGCTGTAAACTTTTTAATGATGCCTTTAAATTATGATTTAGCAGTTATTCAACAAATAGAAATGAATGATATGATTAGGATGTCTAATTATAGTTTTGAAATTCATAATAATAAAGTTAGATTATTTCCAATACCACAAACAGGTAGTGGACATTTAGTATTTGAATACATGAAGAGGAATGAAAGAATAGAAAGTGGGTCTATTGTAGTTCCTGATGGAACAGCTACAAATGTATCAAATGTACCTTTTGCAAATCCAAATTATAATGAAATTAATCCTATTGGTAGACAATGGATATTTGAAATGACATTAGCAATTGCAAAAGAAATGTTAGGATATGTAAGAGGTAAATATAGTACAATTCCAATACCAAATGCAGATGTAACATTAAACCAATCAGATTTAATAGCAGCAGGAACAGCAGAAAAAGTAGCATTATTAGAAAGATTAAGAGCATATTTTGATGAAACATCAAGGTTAGGATCCTTAGATAGAAGAGCTAAAGAAGCCGAAGCCGTTATGATTGAAACATCAATGGTGCCCTACACAATTTATATAGGATAATATGGCAATGTTTGGTAGAAGTAGAGATGTGAGTTTAGTTAACAAACTAAACCGCGAATTATTGGGTAATATAATTACTCAACAAGCATCTTTTTATAAGTATAAATTAGAAGAAACTAAAGTTAATTTATATGGGGAAGCTGCAGGGGAAAAATTCTATGATGGTCCTTTTCTATTTAATTGTTTAATAGATAGAGATCCACAAGAATATGGAGAAACTGAAGAAGGTATATTCTTTAATCAAAGAATTAATTTTTACTTCTTTAGACAAGATTTAGTAGATGCCTTAATACAACCTGAAATTGGAGACATTGTTCTGTATCAAGAGGGGTATTTTGGAGTACATAGTACAATTAACAACCAATACTGGACAGGCAAGAATCCTACGTATCCTAACGAAGCAAACCCATTAAATCCAGGATTAGGCGATTTTGGTGCTAGTATATCTACATTAGTAGAATGTTATTATATTCCTGCTGATAAAGTAGCAATATCACCTTATAAAGAAAGATTCTAATGGCAAAAATAAGAAAACCAATACCAACGACCCAAAGACAATTAAGTGCTGAACAACAAACAGCATTCGATAGGTTAAGAGGCAATCCTAATCTTCCAGTTACAACTCCAAATGAACAACAAACTGGTATACCATTTAATAGATCAGAAAAAATGAGCTATAGAAATGATGATACTAAACCCTTTTCTATTGGACTTAAAGATTTAGATGAAGCAGTATTTTATTATTTTGATAATGTAATTAAACCTTTTGTTACCCAAAATGGAAATAGAAAAGAAGTACCTGTTATATATGCTGCTCCTGAAAGGTGGGTATCATTTCAAAAAGACAGTTATTATAGAGATAAAAAAGGTGCTATTATGTTACCTATTATTGTAATTAAAAGAGACTCAATTTCTAAAGACAGGTCAGTTTATAATAAATTAGATGCTAATGGGCCTAACTTGTATCAATCATGGCAAAAAAGATATTATGGTGGTAATTTTTATAGTGCTTTTGATGTATTAAATAATAGAAAACCTGTTGTACAATATGAAGCAATAGCAGTACCAGATTTTGTTACTTTAGAATATAGTTGTTTAATACAAACATATTATATGGAACAATTAAATAAAATAATTGAAGCATGTGAATATGCATCAGATTCATATTGGGGTAATCCTGAAAGATTTCAATTTAGAGCAAGAATTGACCAATTTACCTCTACAACCGAGTTATCAGCAGGTAATGATAGATTAGTAAAAGGTAATTTTAATATTAGTTTAAAAGGATATATTATACCTGATACTATACAAAAAGATGTTACAGCTATTCAAAAATGGAACTCAAAAGGTGTAGTATCTATAACAAATGAAGTTGTATCCGATGCTAGTATTTTTGGTGAAGGAAATGTTATAAATCCTAATGGAGTTGGGTACACTAAAGGTAGACAATAGTTTGGATACCCGAAAAAATTTCATTATATTGTTACATCAATTAAGTTATATATATGCCAAAACCCAAAATATATTTTCATACTAGTTATATAGGAGCTGGTGGTTATAATAACCATGCCCAAAATCTAATTCATGAATTATCAAAATTATCTGAAGTAAAGATACGAAATTTTTCTATATCTCCAAAGACATGGAATGGGATGAGTGATGAACCCCACAATGGTGAAGAATATTTAGATGATAATAAGAAAAAATTACTAAATTGCCAAGCATTATGGGTTAATGAAGGATCTCATAAATACCTACATGATCATCCTATGTATACTAATTATCCTAATGAATTTAAACATAATGTTAATATTATATTAAATGAATGTAACCATCATTTTTATCATAGTGCATATAAGGGTCCAAAAATAGGTTATTTAGTATGGGAATCTACAAGAGTAGAACCTAATTTTTTTAAATTATGGAATACTTTTGACCAATTATGGGTAGCTTCTGATTGGCAAAAACAATGTACTATAGAACAGGGAGCAGATCCTGATAAAGTTAAAGTAGTACCCGAAGCAGTAGATGGTAATAAATTCAAACCAGATCCAAATATTGAATTACCTGATTATGATGATGGTAGATTTAAATTTATACATTTTGGTAGATGGGATTATAGAAAAAGTACTAAAGAAATAATTGATGCTTTTTTAGATGAATTTGATCCTGAAGAACCTGTAGATTTAATATTATCTATTGATAATCCATATGCAAAAGATGGTTTTTCTTCAACTGAAGAAAGAATGGTTGAGTATAATATGGAAGATCCAAGATTAAAAATAATTCATTTTCCATCTAGAGAAGATTATGTAAAATATTTACAAAAAGGTCATGTATTTTTATCATGTGCTAGATCTGAAGGATGGAACTTACCTTTAATTGAAGCCATGGCTTGTGGTACCCCTTCCATATGGTCAGAATGTAGTGGACAATTAGAATTTGCTAAAGGACTAGGATTACCAGTTAAAATAAGTCATAAAGAACCAGCACAAAGAGGAGAATTTCATTCATTTCATAGACATTTACTAGCAGGAGAATTTTATGAACCTGATTTTAAAGATTTAAAAAAAGTAATGAGAGATGCTTATAAGAATTATGATAAACATAAAAAACAAGCATTAATAGAATCAGAAATAATTAGAGAAAAATTTACTTGGGAAAATGCCGCTAAAATAGCATATGATACTGTTGATGATTTTATAAATAAAATTCCAGAAAATAAAATTGAAATTTCATTTAATTTAGGTCCTAAAGTTGAAGTAAAAGGCCATCATGATAAAGAATATAAAGTTGAATTTATTAATGGTGAAACAAATGAGGTTTTACATTCTGCAATAATTTCAAATAATATGTGGACTAGATGTAATAAATCATATTATATTCCTTGGGTTATAAAAATCGATAATCAAATAGTACATACTTTTAATTTAAAAGACAAAGTAACAAAAGTATCATTTGACTCAAAATCAATAGGAGATACCTTAGCTTGGATGCCTCAGGTTTTAGAATTTAAAAATAAATATAATGCAAAAGTAGTAGTTAGTACTTTTCATAATGAATGGTTTGAAAAATTAGATGTTTATAAGGATTTAACATTTATTAAACCTGATGTGCCTCAAAAAAGTTATGCTGAATACAAATTAGGTTGGTTTAAAAAAGATGGTAAATGGGATAAAGGACAAAATAATAAAAACCAAGCAAACGTTGTACCATTAATTCAAACAGCTACTGATATTTTAGGTTTACCTTATAAAGAAATAAATCATGGTGTTGATTTTAAACCTAAAAAAAGACCAATTAAAGAAAAATACATTTGTATAGGTCCAAGGTCAACATCTGGTTTAAAAGAATGGCCTTATGAAAATTGGAGAAAATTAGCTGATAAATTATCTAAAAAAGGATATAAAATAGTTAATTTATCATATGAAGGTTTTAGTGGTAAAAATATTATTAATAAGGAAAAGTTAGATTGGAAAAATACTTGGAATTATATGTATCATGCCGAGTTATTTATAGGATTAGGATCAGGTTTATCTTGGGCTAATTGGTCTTTAAATAAACATACTTTAATGGTTAATAATTTTATACCCTTAGGATATGAATTTGCTAATAATATTACTAAAATAGAGAATAAGTCAGTATGCCATGATTGTTGGGTAAAACCTGAATACGTTTTTGACGCTGGAAATTGGGATTGGTGTCCAGAACATGAGGGTACAGCATTACAACATATTTGTATGAAATCTTTAAAAGTAAATGAAGTGTTTAATAAAGCCCTAGATTTAATAGAACCAAAAGAAAAAAACTTTGTATGGATAACAGGAGGAGATAAGGGTTATTTATCAATGATAGAAGTATTAGCTAAAAGTTTACTTAAATATTCTAAGTATAAACTTATAGTATATGGTTTTAATTGTGACTCAGAAATTGATTTACCTAATGTAATAAATAAAAGAATTGATTTTACATTAAAACCTTCATTTGACCCCCAACGTGAAAAAGATTTATTTGATAAAGATTATTCTTTATATTTTGCAAAATATTTAGCTAGTATAGATTCTTTAAATGAAAATTATGAAAATTATGCTTGGTTAGATGGTGATGCTTTTGTAACAAAACATATAGATAAATCATTAAAACATATTAATAATACAATAGATTATCCTTTGTTTATGACTTATTATCACGGGGATATTAATCAATGGAGAAATATAAATAATGTTAGATTAGAAGGAAGTTATGGTGGTGAATTATCATCTATAAAAGGGATAACACGAAATCCCCATAATACTATAATAGCAACTGGATTTTATTTTTATACTCAAAGATGCCATAATTTCTTTGAGGAATGTATGGATTGGAATAAAGAATTAAATCAACAAAATATTAAAATATGGGTAGATGATAATGCTTTTTCAGAAGAAAGAGTAGCTAATAATTTATTATGGGGTTCTAATCAAAGAGAAGTAATGCCTGTTACATGGAATAACTATTATAGTTCAAAAGATGAAAGAATGGTTAATAGTTACTATTTAGATCAAGGTTTTGACGTAATGTACGATAAAGTAACACGGGAACCTTATTTTATACATGGTCCTGACCCATCAGTAAAATCTAAAGATAGCAACGTATTAAACATAGCTTTTAATGATTATAAATGTACTAAATTAATGATAGTAGCACACCCTGATGACGAATTAATATTTGGGGGAGCAGAATTAATTAAATATGGACCTGAATATAAAGTTGTTTGTATTACTAATAAAAATAATGAAGTTAGAAGTAATGAATTTAAAAATGTAATGGAAGAACTTAATGTAGGGTCATATGAAATGTTAGATTATGAAGATGGGATAAATATTATTGAAGATTATGATTTATTAGATTATATTGATCAAAAAGAATGGGAAAAAATAGTAACACATAATCCTATAGGAGAGTATGGACATCCTATGCATAGAAAAGTATTTGATGCTGTTAAAAAATTAACTAATAATTTTTATGTATTTGGGAAATCTATTCATAAATTAGATAAAAATACTTTAAATAAAAAAAATAAATTACTTAAATTATATAAATCGGAACAACCTATTATATCTCAATTACTAAATAAAAATGGAATTTGGTTTAAAACTGATTCTGATACTAATTATATTGAATATGAATCAATAACTAAATATGATAAAAGAATAGATGTTAGACCTTTTATAGCATGTTATGATAAATAAAAACTTAATTATTTTAACTTGTCATTGTGACACAGATAAAAAATTAAAAGTATTAGAAGATAATATTAAAATATTAAAATCGAATTCTTTTCATATATTAGTAATATCACATATACCTGTACCTTTTAAAATACAACAAAAAGTTGAATATTTTATTTATGATAAAAGTAATCCTGTTTTACACCCACCTCAAAGATTATTTAGGTTTTGGAATACAAGAGCCCATCCTACTAAAAAAGATAAAATATTAAGGTTAGAATCTAACCACCCAGATTATGGTTGGACTGTTTTTAATCAATTTATTAAATCAAGTAAATTTGCTTTAACTTTAGATTATAATTTTTATAGTTTTGTTAATTATGATATTGAATTAAATAATGATTTAATAACAGAATTACATTCCCCAAATAATTTTATATGCTCTAAAGTAATAGATTCTAATAATGAAGAAAGATGGCCTAGTTTAGTATTTAATATTATTGGAAAGGATAATTTAAAAGATTTAATACCTAGAATTAATTTAGAAGATTATATAAATAAACCAAATGGTAAAGAAGCATTTGACTCAGCTGAAGATTATTGGAGAGTATTAATTGCAAAATATGCCTATAATTTACACCCAGAAGTAATTAAGGATAAAGTAGATTTTGGTACACCTTTTATTTTTAACCAAAACATACATAATGATTCTTTTAGAATATTTTTTGAAAAAAGTAATAACTCTAAATTTTTAGCAAGATTATTTAAAGAAGATATAACATTATGTGTTAATGATTCTAAATTTAAATTAAAACCTATAGAACAAATTTTTAATTTACCTAAAGATATAAAAACTATAGGATATGAATTAAATGGAAAATATTTTGATTTGTTAGAAGAATATAATAAAAGTAGTAATCAACTTATAATAGAAAAAGATGCTTAAAGAATGTTTTTTAGTTAATGCTTATTGTGATACTAATGAAAAAAAAGAAGTATTACAAAATACATTAAAAGATTTAAAAAAATATAATAAAGATATAATATTATTTTCACACTATCCTGTAGAAGAAGATAGTACTCAACTAACAGATTATACTTTATTTGATTATAGTAATCCAATTATGGATTTAAAACATAGTGCTACTATACATTGGAAAAAATATAAATATTATAAATTAAATACTTTATATTTAGATTATGGTTATGCTGCTGTCCAACAATGGAAAAGAGGTTTAATATATGCCTATGATTTAGGATATGATAATGCTTATGTATTAAATTATGACTTAGTAGTAAAAACATCAGAAAACCATTTAAAAAAATATGATAATGTAATATTAGATTATGGTTTAGTTAAAATGAATGATGGTGGAAAATATGAACCCGCTCTTCATATGTCTTGGTGTGCCTTAAAACTAAATTCTTATATAGATAAATTAAAAGAAATAAGTTATAAAGATTATTATTATAATTCAGGATTTGGTGTAACCGAAAATTATATGTATGAAAAGCTACATTCAGATAACTCTATTGTAATACCTTTTAATGAATGGGAAAAAGATGTAATTACCTCTATAAAAATGGATACTGATTTTACTAAACATTATTATACTAGAGAAGGGTATAAATGGATAATAGGTGAAGAAAAAATATGGGTAAAAAATAAAGAAATTGGAACAAATAAATGCTTATTATTTTTATATGATATTGAAAAAGATTTAAAAGTTAAAATATCTATAGATGATAAAGTTATCCATCAATCTACATTACCATCAACTTTAGAGTACCATTTAATTTATTTACCTTTTGAGTTTAGTAAAGTTAAAGAATATATAGGAGAATATAAAAATAACAAATTTTACGATTCTATAAAAAACTTAAAACTTTCAATAAATAATTTGGAAATACCAAAAGAATTAATTAGATTAACCCCAATATCAGCAATAGAAGTAGCAAATGACAACATATAAAGAACGTATTTCATGCGAGTCCTGTGGACACACCGAATTTAATATTATATACGATTTTGGAAAGATACCATTAGCAGGTAGTTTTCCATTAGATACAGAAGTTAATAATATAAAATCATATCCCCTTAAGATAGTAAAATGTAAAAACTGTGAGTTAGTACAAACTAATACTTTAATACCACCTGAAACTTTATTTAAAGATTATAGATATATTTCTTCTGTTGGTATGCAAAACCACTTTAATGATTTTGCTGATTGGTTAGTTAAGAATCAAAATCTAACAGCAATGCATGAAATTTTAGAATTTGGTTGTAATGATGGTCCTTTACTTGAGGCATTAAAATATAGAGGTATACATCACACTATAGGAATAGACCCAGCTACTAATATTGTAGAATTAGGTAGAAAGAAAAATTTAAATATAATTAATAACTTTTTTAATTATAGCTATGCAAAATCAATAGAATGGGAAGAAAAATTTGATTTAGTTTTAGCTAGTAATACTTTTGCTCATATTGAAGATATAAACTCAGTAATTAAAGGAGTTCATTATTCTTTAAAACCAAAAGGAAGATTTATATTTGAAATACAGTATTTAGTAGATCTAGTAGATAAATTCCAGTTTGATTTTATGTATCATGAACATTTATTTTATTATACTGTAACTAGTTTACAAAAATTACTTTCAAAATATAATCTTAAAATAATTGATGTAAAAAAAGTACCAATACATTCAGGATCCCTTAGAGTAGTAACAACTAAAGATACATCAGAACCCAAAAAAGAAATAGTAGATAATCTTATAGAAATAGAAAAAGATTATAAAGATTTAAGTAAATTTAGTTCTAAAATATCTTTAGCTTTAAATAATTTAAGTGCCCAATTAGGTTTAATAAAAGAAATGGATAAAAAAATAGCAGGTTATGGAGCTTCTGGTAGAGCAAATGTAATAACTAGTACTATGAATTGGGATAGTGATGATTTAATGTATATAATAGATGAATCACCTGAAAGGTATGGTAGATATACATCAAATGGAAAAATACCTATTTACCCACCAGAATTTTTAGAATCAGATCCACCAGATTATATATTAATATTAGCTTGGAACTTTGCAGATATGATTATTGAAAAAACAAAACATTTAGGAATACCCTATATAATACCTTTTCCTGAAGTAAAACATATAAAACCATGAAAAATGAAAAAATATTTATAACAGGAGGTGCTGGGTTTTTAGGTTCTAATTTAGTAAAACGTTATTATAATAATAATGAAATAACTGTTTATTCTAGAGATGAAGCTAAACATTATTATCTTAAAAAAAGATTTCCAAACATTAATTGTGTCATTGGTGATGTTCGTAATTTTGATTTATTAAAAAGATCTTCTAAAGGGCATACTATTGGTATTTTTGCTGCTTCATTAAAACAAATAGAAGCTGTAGACCAAAATGTAGAAGAAGGTGTTAGAGTATTAATTGATGGATCTATTAATTCAAGAAGAGCAGCTGAAGAAAATAATATGAAGGCTGCATGTTTTATTTCTTCTGATAAATCCAGAGCAGCTACTACATTATATGGTTCAATGAAATTTATAGCAGGAGAATCCTTTATAGTAAACGCAGAAAAATCAAATGTAAAATTATCATCTGCTATTTATGGTAATGTTTTAAATTCAACTGGAAGTATTATTCCTTTAATATGGGACTCTATTAATAGAAATTATCCTCTTACCTTATATTCAGATGAAATGACTCGTTTTATGATTGATATAGAAAATGCTATGGATTTAATTGAAGTTGGGTTAGAAGTAAGTGGTTATAATGTTGTACCTAATTTAAAATCATTTTTAGTTAAAGATTTATTTGATATTTATTCTGAAAAGTGGGGTTTAAAATATAAAATAGGTGAACCTAGAATATCAGAAAAAATACATGAAATAATGATTGCTAAAGAAGAAGCACCTAGAACTTTTTATAGTGAAGCAGATGATACGTATTATATGCATTATAAAGATGTAAGTGAAAGTTGTATAGCAGATGAATTTAATAGTTATGATGTAACAGTTTCAAAAGATAAATTAATAAAAATTTTAGAACAATATAATTATTTTAAACCATGAAAATATTAATATTAGGACATAAGGGAATGTTAGGATCTATGGTTTGTGCTTATTTTAAATATATTGGTATAGATTATACAACTACTGATTTAAAGTGGCCTACTTTAGATTTTGAAAAATATCTTGAAGATTTTAAAGGTGACTATATTGTAAATTGTATAGCAATTACTAATCCAACTAGAAAAGGAATACAAGTAAATTATGAATTACCTAAATTATTAGAAGAAAAAACAGGATGTAGAATAATATACCCTGGTACTGATAGTGATAATGAAATGGGATCATATGCAGCATCTAAAACTAGTGCTAGTATATGGATAAATCAAGACTCAAAAAATACAAAAATAATAAGATCATCTATTATAGGACCAGAATTAACACCAAAACCTTATTTATTTGAATTTTTAATAAAAACAAAAGACGCTTCATTTTCAGAACAAGCTAGATGGAATGGTAATACTACTTTAACATGGGCTAAGTATTGTTTAGAAATGATACAAAATTGGAATAATTATACAATAGAAAATGTTTTATGTAGTAGCTGTATTACTAAAGCAGAATTAGCTGAAATAGTAGCTGATGTATTTGATTTAAAAATAGATATAAAAACAACAAATGAAAAAGGTTTTAATAGATGTTTAAAAAATGAAAAATCTTATTTACCTATAAAGAAACAACTTATTGACTTAAAAGAGTTTATATATATTTATAACCAACAAAAATAATATGCAAAATATTAAGTTATCTCAAAAAGAAGTAGAAAAACTAGTTAAACTTCAAGATTCATTAGCTGCTAACATTGAACAATTTGGAACAATAGTAGCTGCTGAAATTGAATTAAAAGAAAGAAAAGAAAAAGTAGAAAGTGACTTTAAAAGCAATAGAAATTCTCAACGAGAATTAGCAGCAGAGCTTCAAAAAGAGTACGGCGAAGGCACTATAAACTTAGAAACTGGCGAGTTTATCAAACCAGAATAGTTTTTTGAAAAGGTTTTTAATATTTATAATAAAACAATATTAAAAATAATATATTACGATGGCAGAAACTATTTTATCCCCTGGCGTTTTACAAAGAGAAAATGACCAATCTTTTATAGCACCCTTACCAACTCAAGAAGGTGCATCTATATTAGGACCAACGGTTAAAGGACCAGTTAACATACCTACATTAGTTACATCATTTAGTCAATTTAGTACTATTTATGGAACTTACCAAATGAGTGGTTCACGTCCTTACTCTTTCTTAACATCTATAGCGGCAAATAATTACTTTTCAAATGGAGGAAATTCATTATGGGTTACTCGTGTAGTAAGTCAATCCTTCCTACCTGCAACAAGCTCAGCAGTAGCTGATACAGATGGAGGTATGAACACAGGTTCAGGTAGACCCGGAGGAGTTGCTGTAACAGGAAAAGCTCCTTTTGTATTAGAAACTATATCTGAAGGTGCAATAATGAACTCAGGACATACTGAAGTAACAGGAGGTTCAGGAGCATTAGTAAATGGAACAATTGATAACCTTAGATGGGAAATAGCAACAGTAAACACTTCATCAGGAACTTTTTCATTATTAATTAGAAGAGGAGATGATGATGCAAGTCAAAAAATAGTATTAGAATCGTATAATAATTTATCACTAGATCCAAATTCACCTAATTTTATTTCAAAAGTAATAGGAGACATGGATAAATCAGTAGCAACTGATGGTACTGATTATTACATAAAAGAAACAGGTAATTATCCAAATGCTTCAGCTTATGTAAGAGTAAAAACAGTTAATAACTTAACACCAGATTATTTTAATAATGCAGGTGTTGCTCAAGATAAGTTTACAGGAAGTTTACCTGATGCCCCACAATCATCATCACTAGATGGTGGAGCTGGATCTAACATCCCAGAAATATCAACTTATAGTAGAAAAATGAATTTTTATAGTGATATCGATAATACAGATAATCAAGGATTAGAAGGAGCAAATTATGCAACAGCAGTAGGATTAATGGCTAACACAGATGATTATAAATTTAATGTATTATCAGCACCAGGATTAATTAATGCAAATGCATTAACAGGTACAACACCAATCACTAATGCAGTGTCTAACACAATAGCAAGAGGAGATAGTATGTTTATAGTAGATCTAGTGAATTATGATACAGCATTAGCTACAGTAACAACTCAAGCAGCTGGGTTTGATAGTTCATATGCAGCAGCATATTGGCCTTGGGTTCAAACGATTGATCCTAACACAGCAGAAATGGTTTGGGTACCAGCTTCAACAATGATACCAGGAGTATATGCATTTACAGATGCTTCAAGTGATCCATGGTTCGCACCAGCAGGTATAACAAGAGGTGGATTAGGACAAGTAATTAGAGCTGAAAGAAGATTAACAGTAAGTAACAGAGATACATTATATGAATCTAATGTTAATCCAATAGCTACATTCCCTGGACAAGGTGTTGTAGTATTTGGACAAAAAACACTACAGAAAAAATCAAGTGCTTTAGATAGAGTAAATGTAAGAAGATTAATGATTGCTCTTAAGAGCTTTATAGGACAAGTTTCAGATAATTTAGTATTTGAACAAAATACAATAATTACAAGAAATAACTTCTTATCACAAGTTAACCCTTATTTAGAGTCAGTACAACAAAGACAAGGATTATATGCATTTAAAGTTGTAATGGATGATACAAATAATACACCAGCAGTAATTGATAGAAATCAATTAGTTGGTCAAATATTTTTACAACCAACTAAAACAGCTGAATTCATAATTTTAGATTTCAATGTTTTACCAACTGGAGCAACATTTCCAGCATAAAAATTAAAAAATTAGATATTTATAATAAAATAAAATAAAATAATAAAATGGCAGTATTACAATCATCGGAAATATTTTTTACAGCATTTGAACCAAAACAAAAGAATAGGTTTTTTATGAGTGTTGAAGGTATGCAATCCTACCAAATAAAAGCAGTAGGAGCTGTTAACATAGCACAAGAAGCAATTCCATTAAATCATATAAATGTTCAAAGATTTGTGAAAGGAAAAACAACTTGGGGACCAATTTCAATGACGTTATTTGACCCTATTACACCATCAGGAGCGCAAGCAGTGATGGAATGGGTTAGATTACACCATGAATCAGTAACAGGTAGAGATGGATATTCCGATTTTTATAAAAAAGATTTAACATTCAACGTACTAGGACCAGTAGGTGACATAGTATCTGAATGGATAATTAAAGGCGCAATGATAACATCAGCTAACTTTGGGGATTATAGTTGGGATGATGATAGTGCTGCTCAAGAAATTTCATTAGAAGTACAACCAGATTATTGTATTTTAAATTTCTAGAAAATTTTACACTCCCTGATATTTCCTTCAAAAATAGCTTGGCTTCGGTCAAGCTTTTTTGTATATTACATATGTATAACAAATAAACAAATAGTTATTTAAAAATAGATTATGCAAGAATTCAAAATTCCAACAGAAACGATAGAATTACCATCACAAGGCTTATTATACCCTAAAGACCACCCATTATCAAGTGGTACAATAGAAATGAAATATATGACTGCTAGAGAAGAAGATATACTAGCAAATCAAAATTACATAGCAAATGGAACTGTAATTGATAAATTATTAAAATCTTTAATAGTTACAAAAGTTGATTATAATGATTTACTTATAGGTGATAAAAATGCTGTTATGATAGCAGCTAGAATATTAGGTTATGGGCCTAAATATAAATTTGAGTATAATGGTGAAGAAGAAGAAGTAGATTTATCTAAAATAGATAACAAAAAAATAGATAAAAAATTATTTACTCCTGGTAATAATGAATTTTCTTTTGTATTACCTCATTCTAAAAATAAAATTACTTTTAAAATGATGACTCATAAAGATGAGCAAAAAATAAATAAAGAAATTGAAGGTTTACAAAAACTAAATAAAGATGCTAATCCTGTAGTATCAACAAGATTAAAATTTCAAATTATTTCTGTAAATGGGGACTCAGATCCACCTACTATACGTAGCTTTGTAGATAAAGCATTATTAGCTCAAGATTCAAGAGCTTTTAGAAAACATATTAGCGATATACAGCCAGACATAGATCTGACTTTTTTTCCCCGAGGGACTAAAGATTCAAGACCCATCCCAATTAGCCTCAGGTTTTTTTGGCCTGACGTCTAAAGAGGGGTTTGCCTTACATAAACATGTATTTAAAACTATACATGAAATAGTATTTCATGGTAAAGGAGGATATGATTGGCATACAGTATATGATATGCCTATATGGTTAAGAAATTTCACTTTTACAGAAATTAAAAAATATTATGATGATGAAGCAGCAGCAGTTAAAAAAGCAAACTCTAAATCATCTAAGTCAGGAAATAAAACAACTACTAATATTTTAGATAGTTCAGGAAAAATAAATCCCCCAAGTTTTCAAGGAAAATCAAGTTATAATTAAAAACTCAATTTTTTAATATTTATAACAAAACATCGCTTAAATGGCAGATCAAAAAGACATCCAAAATCAAAAGAAACTAAATAGTGAATTAAAAGAAACTAATAAACTCCAAAATGATTTAGCAGCTTCAGCTCAAAGAGCTAAAGATAGAGTTAGTGGATATGCTTTAGAAATTAAAAAAGCAGGTAAAGATTCTGGGGAAATGGCTAGTTCATTTACTAATGCCCAAAAAGATGTTACTTCTTTAGCTAATTCTATGGGTAAAATGGCTGCTTATAGTAAAGAAGATCTTAAAGATTCAAAGAAAAGGGCACAATATCAAAAAGATATAACCGCTGTAGCTCAAAAAAGAGCTAAAATTGAATCTAGAATTGCTGCTAATAATGTAATGATGGCTAATGCCACAGAAGAAGAAGCAGAAAATTATAAAGTAATAAATGAGCAATTACTTAATTCTTTAGACACATCAGAAGGAATCCAAGAAAAATTTGAAGAAATATCAGAGGAAATAGATAAAATAAATAAAGGAAGTAATTTTGCAACTAAACTAGCAGCTGGGGTTAAAGATATACCTGGTTTAGGTCCTTTATTGGCTGGTCCTATTCAAGATATGGCTAAGGGTATTGATGCTATGAATGTTGGTATTGAAGATGGTAAAGAAGGAATTGAGGTTATGGCTATGCTTACAGGTGGTTTAATGAAATCTGCTTTTATATTCATAGCTAAATCTGCATTTGATGCTGATAAGTCTACTACCAACATGGCTAAGCAATTGGGCGTTTCAAAAGATGAAGCTACTGAAATATCTAAACAAATTAATCTTATAGCTTTAAAATCAGGAGATTCAACAATTAATGCCGAAAAATTAAAAGAAGCATTTATTCAATTAGGTGATGAAGTAGGAGCAGTTGCTGGATTCACAGTTGAGCAAATGAAAATGCAATCTAAACTTACTAAACTAGTAGGATTAGAATCATCAGAATCAGCTAAATTAGTTAAGTACGCTATATCAAAAGAAAAACCAGTTAGAAAAGTAACTGAAGAAATTTTAGATCAAGTAGCAGCTTTAGAAAAGGAAACGGGAATAAGGTTAGATGGTAGAAAAGTACTTAAAGAAGTTGCAAATATTAATGGTAATCTAGCAGCTTCATATAAATTTAATACTGCTGAATTAGGTAGAGCAGTAGTTCAAGCTAATAAGTTAGGTTTAACTTTAGAAAAAACATCAGACATCTCACGTGGTCTTTTAGATTTTGAAGAATCTATAGCAGCTGAAATGTCGGCTGAATTAATGATTGGTAGAGATCTTGAATTATCTAAAGCAAGATCATTAGCTTTAGATGGTAAATCAGCTGAGGCAGTTGCAGAATTAGCTAAAAACTTTGGATCAGCAGAAGAATTTTCTAAATTAAATGTATTAGCTAGAGAAGATTTAGCTAAAGCTATGGGGATGGAAGTAAATGAATTAGCTGATTCAATTAAGAAACAAGAAATTTTAAATAAATTAGGTGCAAAAAGTATAGCTGATGCAGCCTCAACAGAAGCAGGTAGACAAAGATTAGTAGAACTTGGAGGTGAAGAGCTTTTACTCCAATATGAACAACAATCAGCTGCAGATAAATTTGCTGATACTATGGCTAATTTACAATCAGCATTAGGTAACATAGCAAATGGTATAATGCCAATTGTAGATATGATGGCAAAAGCAGCTAGTAACTCAACAGTATTATACGCAATGTTAGGAGCAATTGCAGGAGTAAGTTTAGTAGGAACAATTGCAAAGGTAGCATTAATGACAGCACAATTAGTAGCATCAGGTGTTGCCGCAATATCATTAAGTTCAGCTTTAACTCTTGGGGTAGGAGCAGTAGCTATTTTAGCAGGAATAGGAGCAGTAGTAGGTTATATGAATAGTGAAACTTCTAAAGCTAAAGCAAATGCCAAAATAAGTGATGGGCTTATAGGACCAGGTGGTGAAGTAATGGTTAGTGGCCCAAAAGGAAGTGTAAATATAGACTCAGCAGATTCTATGTTAGTTGGAACTAATTTAGGAGGTGGTGGAGGATCACAAGAATCTAAAAAAACAAATAAACTTTTAGAACAAATTCTTATGAAACAAGGAACCGTTGAAATGGACGGAAATAAAGTAGGAACTGCCTTTGCGGTAGGTTCTTACAGTTTACAATAATATTAATATTTATAATAAAAATAATTATGGGATTAAAAGAAAAATTAGAAAATACACCAAATGGATCACCTTTGTCTTTAAACAATGGTGGAAGCGTTCCAATTCCAGATTTTCAAGCATCTACACTGCATAACGAGTATTCAACTATTGATGATCCTAATGCTATAGCTGTTAGACCTAGAAATGGAGCTTTACCTATGCCTTCAAATTTAAATAGAACAGGCAATCCATCACAGTATATTCAAAACTTACCACAATAAGTATAAAACATAAAATATGCCTTTAATTAATCTACAAACGGACTTAAGGTCCCTTAGATTTCAAGGATCAGGTCGTGAAAATAGAGAAGGAGATATTATTCGTAAAAAATCTCCCTATATTATTACACCTATCCCTGGAAAATTTTCTGAAGGCCCTCAGCCTGAAGGGAATGATTATCTATTTAGGCAAAATACTCTATTATCAATAAAAAAAGATGAAAGTAGATTTTTTAACTACTTTAAATCTCCTAGTGGGATAGATTTTATACTAAAACAAAACCAATTATCTAAATCAGGAGTAAAAGCTCAAATGAGTGGTATGCTTTCTGATGGTATTTATTTACCTACATCTACTTTAGCCCAATTAGCAGCTCCCGCTGTTGGGGGTCATTTCTTAAAACAAGGAGTAAATCCTTTAATGAATACAGTAACTGACCAATCAATATTTGGGGGTGCTTTAGGAGGATTTGGTGATTTTATAGATAGTGCTGTTAATGGTATTAATAATTTTGAAGGAATACCTGCATATGTTAGAAATAGAAATTCAATAACAGATACAAAAAATAATAGATTAATTCAATTAGCTGATAAAAAAATATATAATAGAAGTGGTAAGGATAGATCACAAAATAGTTTAGTACAAAATGCAATTGACTCAGTAGTACAAGGATTTGTAGGAGGATTTGAATCATTAATAGCTGGCATTTCAGGAGATGTTCAAAACCACATATCAGATGCTAGTGATGAGTTAATAAGATATGATGGAGGACCAGGATCACATTTAGGAATAGTTGGTCAAACAGGAATAAGGATAGCTGGAGATTATAATAATGCTAGTATGAGAGCTTATTCTTCAACACAAGAAAATGACTCAAAGGATGTAGGTAATTCAAAGTTTTTTACTTTAGGTTACGATCAATTTATTAATAATGAAAGAAATACTGATGCAAAAACTTTACCTAATTTTGTAAATACAATTTTAGATCTTGGTGATAAAAATAATATATCTCAAACTAATAATCCTTATAAAACTTATTTAGCTAGATCCCTTAAATATGAAGATAAGCAATTTGATAATAGAGTTAATTTAGGTAATCCTGGAGCTCTAAAAGTAGACAGATCAGATTATCAAAGAGGAACTATAATTAATGGTTATAACCAATCAGAACCATTAGATAAAGTTAATGCTCTTCAAATTTATCAATCTTATAATAATACTGGACCAACATTTAACCCAATTAAAAATGATTTTGTTAAATTTAGATTTGGTGTAGTAGATAATAAAGATCCAAATAATCAAAATTACATTCATTTTAGAGCAATAATTGATTCATTTTCAGATAATTATAGTGCAGAATGGTCAGCCCAAAAATATATGGGAAGAGCAGAAAGTTTTTACAGATATACTGGGATGGGCAGAACAATTAACATATCTTGGACAGTAGCAGCTCAATCAAGAAATGAATTAATACCTATGTATCAAAAATTAAATTATTTAGCTTCAACTTTATCTCCAGATTATACTGAGCAAGGTTATATGGCTGGTAATATAGTTAATATGACAATAGGTGGTTGGTGTTTTGAACAACCAGGATTTATTACAGCAATGACTTTAGATGTGCCACAAAATTCACCTTGGGAAATAGGTTTACCTTTAGGTAATTCTTCAACAGCAGCGGGTCAATCAATTGAGGGCGATGCAAGTGTTAAAGAAATGCCTATGATGGTTAAAGTAACAGGTTTTTCATTTACTCCAATACATAATTTTGTACCTAAAGTACAATCAGTATCATTTGAAGATAATGGAACTTTAAAAGCATTTGGGGATCAAAGATATATAGCATTAGAAAATCAAGGAGGAACTAATAATTATCAAGATCCAACAAAGTTTAACCCACAAACTAAACAGGCACCAGCAAGTAAAATGCCAAGGGCACCATTATCACCAATTCCACTTCCAAGTGGATCTTCAGGCCCAGTATCACCAACACTATCACAAGGTACTTATGAGCCAGGACCGATCCAAACAAGACAAGTTAATCAAACATACTCTGAATATAAAGCTATGATGGCTAGAGGTTTTCTATAATTATTAAAAAAGTAAATGAAAAGATATAACTCAATACCAACAAATACAGATGCTGAAGGGAATGTATATTATGAAAATGTTACATACCCTATACCACCTTCTACCTTTCAAGACATATATGTTTATACTACTATTGGAGATAGATTTGATATGATGGCACAACAGTATTATGGTGATTCTACTTTATGGTGGGCTATATCTACTGCTAATCCAAACTTAAAACAAGACTCATACTACATTCCTGAAGGAACACAAATAAGAATACCTGCTAATGTAGGAAATATAATAAGTAATTTTGAAGCACTAAATGGTTAATTATGGGGGTAGGTAATATATTAGGACAACCTTTTTACAAATATGTAAATAAACAAATAGAAACTAGACAAAAAGTATATGGTTCTGGTTTTACAGGAAGGGATACTACCTCAAATAGAAGAAATGCATCTTACAACCAATATTTAAATTCAAGATCTGCATGGTTAAAAATGGCATCTTCAGTTGTAGTAATAGATAAAAGAGAAATTACTGAAGAAAATGCAGAAGGAGTAAAAACAACTCGTACAGATGAAGGAGGTATAAGATTTTTAGATAAATTATCTTTAGATAGAAGTTATAAAGGAATTAATTTAGCTCGAGAAGCAGTATTATTTAGTGGTTTACAAGGAACAGGTAATTTAATTCCATCATCAGATGAAGACCCACTTGATCGAAGAGATTCATTTGAAGGTAATACTACATTTAAACAAAGATCAGGAATTGCAAAGGGTCAAGGTGCTTGGACTTTAAATAGTGCTTATGGATTAGGAGGAAGAGAATATGGTCAACAACCTATGCCCGGAATTACTGACTTTTCAATTAAATCTTTAAATAGAGGTTCTTTAAAAAGAGCAGAAGTAACTATAAAAGCTAATAATAAATATCAGTTTGAATTAATTGAAACTTTATATTTAAGGTTAGGTTATTCTATGATGATAGAATGGGGCTATAGTCATTATTTACCTAATTTAGGTGGAGTAAAAATACAAGATGATCCTAATACCCCAATAAATGAAGCTGCTAATATACCTTTAGTAGATACTGTAAAAAATACTTACATTGAAGAAAAATGGTTTCAACAAGAAGGTGAAACACAAACTAATATTTTAGGACAAATAGAAGATTACCGTAGAAAATATAGTGGAAATTATGATGGATTTTTTGGAAAAGTAGTTAATTTTTCTTGGAAATTCAATTCAGATGGAACTTATGATATAAACATAAGTTTAATAAGTTTAGGTGATGTTGTAGAATCTTTAAAATTTAATTCTTTATATAATCCTTCAGACGGAGTACCCGTAGATGTAGGACAAGATGTAAATGATATAACTAATAAATTAAATCAAATAAAATTAGAATCAGATAATTTTAACAATGGATCTAAAACACATTTTTTTACTGGTGCAACAAATAAACTTTATCAAGAATATTTATCTTTAAACACTTCAGATTTATATGGGGCTAAAAAATCACAATTTGATTTAGATGGAGATGGTGAGGTTGATGAAGAGTTTGCTGATTTAAAAGCTATTAATGCACAACAACAAAAATATGGTTATTATTGGAGGTTTGGTAAAATGTTACAATGGATACAAGAATATATAATTCCTAACTATTCATCAGGAAATAAAGTATTTAAGCAAATACTTATAGATGTAAATGAAGCTGTTAATATAATGGCTGTTTATCCTAATCAATTTAGTATAGATCCTAGGGTTTGTATTGTAAAAACAGAATATGGAGATAAACTTAATTTTCAAGAAGGTGAAAAACCTTCATTTTATAAGTATATGGCTGATTGGGTAGATACAGAAACAGTACCTGAATCCCCTCATGGAAAAATAATGAATATATATGTTAATTTTGATCAAATAACATCAATAATTTCAGCAAATAGAAATAAAAAAGGAGATATTGATTTTTATTCTTTCTTTTCAAAATTATTAGATAATATTAATAGAGCTTTAGGAGGAATAAATAATTTAGAATTAGTAGTAGAAGAAGATAGTAATACTATAAAAATAATAGATCAAAACCCAATACCCGGATCAGCAACTGAAAAAAAGAGTAAAGAAAATTTTTTCAATAAATTTATAAAAAAACCAGATGTAGGAGAAACTTCAACTATGTTAGAAATATATGGTTATAATTCAAATGGAAGTGGGTATCAATCAAATTTTGTTAAAGATTTTAATTTTGAAACTAAAATAGATAAAAATTATGCAAACACTTTAGCTATTGCAGCATCAGCTGGAGGAGTAAGTGTTGGTGAAGATGCAACTGCTTTTTCAAAGTGGGGTTATGGATTAGTTGATAAATATAAAGAACAAATAACTCCCCCAAGTAAAGATACTAATGCTACAGGATCTGGAGAATCTCCTTTACTTATAGTTAATGAATATGAAACTTACACTTACACTTATGAAGGTAAAACAACAGGTGGTAGTAGTATGGCTGGTGGAGGTAGTTCTTACAAAGGTGGTTCTACCAAATATAAATCCCAAGAATTTAATGAAAAGGGTGAAATAATTGAAAATAAAAACTTTAATCCTGGAACAACTAAGACAACAACAGAAAAAGAATATTTTATAACCCCAGAAGGAGAAAAATTAATAGAAAACATAACTGATAGAATATACAACTCAGATCTTAGTTTTTATATTACTGAATGTTTTGGTACGCCAGCAACAGGTGAACAAGTACCTGTAATAGTAACAAAAACACCCCAAGATAAGGCTAAAGTTTTAGAAAATGCTCAAGCTGGAAATTCTCAAAATACTAGTAGTGAATATATTAAAAAACACGGATATTATACTTTT
>Ga0206124_10001041_pt1 | contig 22253 bp, 20 predicted proteins | sample Helgoland_Spring_3_FD_148671 | JGI IMG/M metagenome (GOLD analysis project Ga0206124, IMG submission 148671) | Pelagic subsurface seawater microbial communities from Kabeltonne, Helgoland, North Sea - Helgoland_Spring_Bloom_20160321_2 | ecosystem: Environmental > Aquatic > Marine > Epipelagic ... | reverse complement strand
AAAAAGTAGAGATGCGAGATATAGGAGTTTAGCGCGCGTAGTCTGAGCATGTTTTTGTTACAAATTTAGTATTTCAACCACCTTCCATTTCGTCTGTGTTTCTTCATATTATCGCGCCTTGATACGGATTCGCTTCACATAACTTAGCCAAACCTTAGAGTGTAACATGTTTGTTCCTGTTGTTATCGTTCACTTGCATTCTGACGCGTATCTGAGATCTTTAACGCTTTCTCACAAAATAGGGGGAGAACAAAATGTGCGGGATCAGTACAATTTGGCGAAAAATGTGCGGGATCAGTTTTTTTCTCGAAATAATTGAGTCCTTAAATTTCTAATTTTTTTTACATCCACTTTCAAAAAAAGCCAAAAGGCAAAACGTGAAAGAGAACGGCTCGAAATTCAAAAATCGCTTTGACGACACTTATTATATTCTGCTTGCAATGAGCATAGAAACCAAGCAACGATGGAAAGATGAATTTGACGCGTTCATTGATGAGGAGGTACGTAAATTCTTATCTTTCTGAAACTTTCAGTGTTGACATTTTTACTTTGATGTAGCTAATTCAAAAATTTATTCAAAACGAGTACACTAGTTTCGATCTTAACTTGGATGATTTGCGTTCAAAAAATTCCCGACTTTCACGAAAGTTAATGACAAATCCTGGTGTACTTATTGAAATTCTCAAGGATGCTATAAAAGACAAAGTTCAAATAGATCATCCCAAGGTTTTAGAATATTTCGAAGTCACTTTCAGTGGTTCATTTGGTATACACGCAGTTTCTCCGCGAGGTCTTCTTTCCAATTTTTTAGATTGGTTGGTTAGTGTTGAAGGAATCGTTACCAAATGTACTGCAGTTAGACCTAAGCTTGTTACGAGCAAGCATTTTTGCGAGCATAATTCAAAGTTCATTTCCCGGGAGTATCGAGACGTTACAACACTAACTGGATTACCTACTTCCACAATAATTCCAACAAGAGATGAAGCTGGAAATATTCTTACTACAGAGTACGGACTTTGTGAATATCTCGATTACCAAATTATTACAGTACAGGAAATGCCGGAGAATGCCCCTTCAGGACAGCTACCACGTTCTGTTGAAGTTATCCTTGACCGTAACCTGGTTGATAACTGTAAGCCTGGAGATAGAGTCAAAGTAGTTGGAATTTACAAAATTGTTCCAACAAGATCAGGCTTAGGCTCAGGTGGAATTTTTCGAACCATTTTGGTCGCAAAGGATATTCAACAACTTGCAAAAGAAGTTTTCATTCCTAGTCTATCCCGCGAGGATCTGACAAAAATAAAGAATCTTCCGAAGAAATATGAACCAAAATCTCTCCTGAATTTGCTTGGCAGATCTTTAGCACCTTCTATATGTGGACACGACAACATCAAACGTGCCCTGATCCTACTTCTTCTAGGAGGAACTGAGAAAAATCTAAAAAATGGAACTCACCTTCGCGGAGATATCAATTGTTTAATGGTTGGTGACCCATCAGTTGCAAAATCACAACTTTTACGGTCTATCATGAATATTGCGCCGCGGGCTGTAAGCACCACTGGAAGAGGATCTTCAGGCGTTGGACTTACTGCTGCTGTGACCACTGATCAAGAGACGGGTGAGCGTAGATTAGAAGCAGGGGCGATGGTATTAGCTGATCGAGGTGTCGTATGTATTGATGAGTTCGATAAGATGAGTGACGCAGATCGAGTTGCAATCCACGAAGTTATGGAACAACAAACTGTAACAATAGCAAAAGCAGGAATCCATGCTTCTCTGAACGCGCGGTGTAGTGTCATAGCCGCTGCGAACCCCATATATGGAAACTATGATCACAGTCAACCAGTGACTCAGAATATAAATCTTCCAGACTCTCTCCTATCAAGATTTGATTTGTTATTTATAGTCCTTGACCAGTCAGACTCTAATGTTGATCGTATAATTTCATCGCATGTACTCAGTATGCATGCGAATATGGATTATAATGGACAGAGGACTAATTTGTCTATGATTACTTCTGATGCAAATATTAATAGTTCCTGTCAAAACAAATATTCCTTGAGTAAAGTAGAAAATGTGTCAAGTGCTTCTGATTCAGACAAGGTTCCAAAACAATTTTTACAAAAATACCTTTATTATATGAAAATGAGCACGAAACCTACTTTAACGCCCGAGGCAGAAAATAAAATAGCAGAACAATACTCAAGGTGGAGAATCGACAAGGCCGAAGGTATGCGTAGTAGACGAGCACTTCCGGTAACTGCTCGGACCCTAGAAACAATAATTAGGCTAGCTACAGCTCACGCAAAGATGAGACTTTCAAAGTCTATTGATATTACGGATGCGTTAGCAGCTATAGAAGTTATGAGGTTCGTGATTGAGGCTGAAGATACTAATTTGCATGCTCTCCAAGCTAAGGATGAGTTAAATTCTGATTCTGATATTATGGCAATGAACTTCAAAATATTCCAAACCAAGCTTCCAAATTTCATGAGTCTAAAAAGCCAAGTTACGATAGAAGAGATAGAGGATGAATCTCGCTCTTGGTTTAACGAGAAGCCCACCAGACGCGATATTCAGGTGATGTTACAAAAATTGCATGCACGAAATCAAATCATGATCGATAACGATATCATATATTCGGTGTGAGAGTTGAGCTTTTTCAATTTTATTCCACGTGTATTTATGATACCTCAGTACGGTTTACTCATAGCTATTTTTATTTTGGAATGGGTGAAATCAATACGGGTTAATCAAGAGTAGACACAGGTGCCCTGGTCAAATTTTCTACACAAAGATGTTCAAACCTTTTCATTTGGTGAAGTGAAGCTACAAAAGAGTCAGAAACAACAATCAAAAAATCCAGTAATATTTTCCTTAGAGTTTATTTGAAAAAGTTTCCCGGCAGTACGAGTAACCTCCTTTTTTCCTGAAAATTCATATCTGTCTTACCTTTAAATTACACTTCGCCTGTTACTCCAAATCTTCTATCTCACTTTAAAGTGCCCCGATATCTTAATATGTTCGAATTATTGCACGAAAGGAAAGACCAAAAAGCAATTGTTTTCAAACCAACACTGAAACGTTGATTTAAAAGAAGAGATATCGATAAAAACAACGAACACATGCAACCGGAATCTTCTTTCCTCCGTTGCGAATATAGGAAGGAAAATATCCGAGGTCTGTACTCTAGAAGAAAGTTCAAGAAAGGTGAGGTAGTATGTACAGAAGTTCCAACTGCCTTACTACTGAAGGACAACGCACGCACAGAATTAGATCCTGTTTCCTGTTCGAATTGTTACAAAGTTTTCTATGTGAAAGATTTGCAAAGTTTTCGCAAATGCAACCTCACTCCGAGGTGTAATGCGCTTTTTTGCTCGAACGTTTGCTTCAATTTTGCGTTAAAGGGATCAGAAGGTTCCAATTCTGACGTTGGTTGGCATAATTTCACGTGCGTTGAAGTTCTTGGTAGTCTTAGAACTGAGCAATATTTCTTGGAACAAGATGCATGCCAACTCGCTACTATAATTTTAGCAAAATCAATATCCAAAGTGTCTGCTTCCCCAACCGAAATTGACAGAGAAATAGCTATTTTATCTTCTCGATATTCAACAGACAAGTTAGAAATTCCGATGAGTGATAAATTTGAAAAAGAAAACGGAATTAATCATCTTATGTTATATCAGAACAGTATCCGACAGCTTCGCACTCGTGCCTTTGAGTTCCGGCCTCTTTTAGAAGAGAGCTGGCTTTCCAAACTTGGAGAATTCAGTAATGCTATCCAAAAATTCTTGGAACAGGAGTTTTTCTTAAAGTTAGTTACTGGAATTCAAGTTTGTGTCCGTGCTATCGAAGTCGACCCATCTGATAATACAGCTGGCATACCGGACTCGAATTCCAGAATATCTATGAATGCGCGCGTCAGACTAACTTTGAAGGACAGCTACAGCAAACGTGGAATAATGAAAAAAGCTACAGATTTGTGCTGTATAGAAAAAAGTATTGAACGACTGAATTCTTCTCTTTATTGCGGTGCACTTGTTTCCTTACTAAATCATAGTTGCTGTCCTAATATTCAGCTTGAGACTACCCATCGAAGTAAGCTTGGTTTGCGGGTGAAATATGTAGCTATACAAAACATTTTTCCAGATGATATACTTACGGTTTCATACATACCCACACAGCTTGATATTTGTTCACGGAAGAATCAGTTAATTTATCACTACGGAATTACGTGCAAATGTTGCAAATGCTTGTGGGAAAATGGTGGCTTCGAGTTCTCGCGTGAAGATATAGTTTCAATGTCACATTTTGCTTTTGACGAATACAGGTTCAGAGACTCTCTAAATCTAGTGAAATTTGGCATTAAAAGATGGGGAAGAGATGAGGAGCTCTTCCATATCATGGGTATGATCCAGTTGGCCTTGGGAAAATGGTCGAAAGCTCACGACATTTGGCGTGTAGAGCACTTTGCCAGTGGATTTTCTCAATCCTTAAAGAAGCAGAAGCGGAAAGACGAAGCTTACTTAACACGGCTTTCGAGGAGTCCCTCAAATCTTTGGCACAAGTTCGAGCCTTCATTTTCAAAGACCTGGATAACATTGGCTGCTGGAGCCATTTGGCTGTTGCCATCTCACAATATTTCTAAGAGAACTTGCGAGCATTGGATTGTCCTAGCGGAAAAGTTTGCTTCTTTACAAGGAGGATGGTGTACAAACAGACATATTTCGGTCCCAACAACTGATTTACCTGTTCATCTTATTCCTGAGCTTGTGGATGAGTGGAATTTATTCGTATTCTCTGATTTAATTCCGCTGGCTAAACAATTACTCACTACTAGCATGTTTAGAAAACGTCTTTGTGTGCATGACGCATTCATTGTAAAGTATGATGCATCCAAGGGATGTGATCATCTCCCGATTCATAGGGACCAGAGTGAAATCAGTGTTACTATCGCACTCAACTCAAACTCTGACTTCAGTGGAGGTGGAGGAACTATGTTCCCAAATTTGGGAATAACGATCTGCCCTAAAATTGGAGAAATTCTTCTTTTCCGGGGAGATTTAGAACATAGTGGATTCCCAATTAATGGTGGTATAAGATACATAGTTGCCGCATTTTTTTATTTCGACAAAGAAACATAAGCGCCTATATAAAAAAGTTCAGCATTTTCTTATCAATTAGAAGAATCTTCCCTTATTATACCCGCAATAATTCTAAAATAAATTATAATTATCTTTCTGTGAATTTAAACCAAATTTACTCATACAATAATTACATAAGTTTTTTTTTATAAAAAAGCTAGAAACCAAGTCTTTTTATTTTTATTTTCCCGATATCAAGCATTTCAATAATGTCTTATTATTTGAAAAATAGAAAATAAAATTAATTTTACCACTGTTTGGGGATTAGAAATATTTATCTTTTTAAAAAAAGAGCGGATTGGGTAATTTAAAATAAATCTTTGTGTAATGTTTCTGTCAGCGCACCCTCTCGAAAACATCAGAATCAAGAATTTGAATTTTCTCGTATGTTATGTAAAAGAATTATTGCGTAAAAATCATGATATGGATTACCTGTAAAAATTTTGACATTTTGAGCTGTCTTTTTTTTTAATAAGATTTTAAAGGAATTTTATTTTATTTGGTCCCCCATCACTTTTTAACCATGAGTCTGTGAATGTTTATTATTAGCAAAGGGTAGCCATCATCATGTAACATATGGGAGGTTTCGCTTTTATTTTATTTTTAAAGTGCTGCAAAATTCGGTTAAGTGAAATGCAATTCAACCTTGTACCCTTACATAGAAGAAAAGTCTCATAATACACATCGGGAACCTATTTTGAGAAACCGTTAATTTTTTCAAATCTTTTGGAGCTGAAGAGATTTGAAGAATGTCTTTACCTCAGGGCGAAAGTTTTTAGAGCAAGAGAGAAAGGCAACGACGACAGTCTTGGAGAAAGATGAAAGGTGTCTTTCGTTCACTCGTGATTTTTACAGTAACTTTTCTCTCTTTATCGCTTCTTAGGGCGAACTGCTTTGAAACAGATATTTTCTACGATATTTCGACCGATCTAATTCAGGAGAAAGAATTGAATGCTAAAACTAGCAGTTCCGGAAAGGGCTTTGAGAAAACTTTGGCTGCACAATTTGAAAAGGCTCTAGCTAAGGAGTTCAACGAAAAGGATGGCACAGAGTCAAAAGGGGTGGCTTCGGAAGGTGCTGGTAGAAGTTTTAATCGAACAATTGCTCTGCAGGGAGCTACTCTTGAAACTGTCGTGCGAGTTAGTCGATCAAAGTCCTCTCCGTCTCCTTTAGATTCGGCAAAAAAAAATGGCATAGATGACACTTCCGGAAAGACTGAAGAAAATAGCATCTTCGGAAATTTCCGAGTTGCTACGGCCAAAATTCTGAATAAAGTCTTGGCTTACTCTGTTTTTAACAAAACTCCTGAGCATGACTTCTTTGTGGAACGACTTATTGATTCGGCAGACAATGAGTTTGTCATCTCAAATCCTAAGAATGGCACGATGGAGTTACAGCAAGATCACAGGCTTATCACTGATATCGTAATAATAATTTGTGCTGCCACCACTGGAGCTGCTATTTTTGGTGCTCTTGGACAGCAGCTCATCACAGGATTCTTACTCTCAGGTTCATTAATCGGACCTGGAGGCTTCGGCCTTGTTGTCGAACTGGTTCAGGTGGAGACTCTTGCGCAGTTTGGTGTGGTTTTTCTCCTCTTTTCCCTCGGAGTAGAATTTTCTATTTCTAAACTAAAACATGTTCAAAATGTTTCTATACTTGGAGGAAGCATAGAAGTTATATTAGCAATGCTTTTATGTGGAGTATTGAGTGACTTTTCAGGAGCACCTACCAAGGAAGGTATATTTATTGGTGGGTTTCTTTCCATGTCATCAACAACAGTTGTTGTCAAGTGTCTGATGGAAAGAGATGAAATGTCCGCTCTACACGGGCAAATAATCTTGGGCACATTAATTCTACAGGATTGTACAATAGGATTATTGTTTGCTCTACTCCCTGTCTTAGGAGGGAGTCACGGAGTTGCGGAAGGAGTAATTTCCTTGATCCAGACAGTCATTACTATGGTTTTCTTTTTGGTATTGTGTATTTTTATCAGTCGCTATGTAATTTTTCGTTTCTTGAGGGTTGTATTCACGTTCAGCAGTGAGCTTTTTCAGCTAGTTTTGATTGCATTTTGCCTGTTAATAGCTTGGTTAAGTGATCATATTGGGTTGAGTATAGAGTTGGGGGCATTTATTGCAGGTGTCATGGTTTCATCAACCACTTTCTCAGAACAAGCTCTCACAAAAATTGAGCCGATAAGAAACCTTTTTGCTGCTCTGTTTCTGACCTCAATAGGGATGATCATGAATCCTTATTTTCTTTGGGTCCATTTAGATGTTCTTTTTGCAACTTTACTAATAGTAATAGTTTTCAAATGTTCTTTAATTGCACTGGTTGTACGTGCTTTTGGTTATGACTTCAGAACGAGCTTTACGGTTGGGATGTCTCTTGCACAAGTGGGTGAGTTTTCATTTGTGCTGCTGAGCAGAGCTTCTGCAGTCGGGTTAGTTCACAGAAAATTATATTTATTGCTACTTGGTTCGACAGCATTAAGTCTCATAGCGACTCCTATTTTGTTCAAATTATCACGACGAATACTGCACTTTGGAGCTTTGATGCGCTGGTTGAAGGTAGATGTGGAAAATGAACTTATGAGGTAGATAAAATGATAGCTAATATGGTGCAAGAGAATTAAAAGAGTTCTTACAAAATAGAAAAGCAATTTTCTGAATGCTACATGCTTGTCTCGACAGTCCTTTGCCCTTGCTGGGCCATTATCATGCCAACAATTAAACCATACAGAGCAAGTGCCTCAGTAAAGATAAGAATTAATACCATGGGAGCGAATAACTTTGATTGACGAACTACAGCTTGAGTAGCACTTTCTCCAACGACTCCAACAGCAATACCACTTGCAAATTGAGATAGTCCACAGCATAGTCCGCCTCCTAAATGCATCATCCCGTTATATTCTTTGTAGCCTTTTTCAGGATGAATTCCACTTAATATAATTATGGAAAGGACCAAACCATAGATACCCCGAACACCCGCCATAGCCACCGGAATGATACCTTTAATGATCATGTTTGGATTTTTACTTCCCGCACGGCACAATCCCAAACCTGCTTGAGCGGAACCATAGGCTGCGCCAGTACCTACAAAAAATATAAATTATGCGTATCTTTCTTATCTTCAGAGATTCGGAACTTACATGAAAGGACTAAGCATAGCATTGAACTGAGGTAGCCTAGAAATACACTAATGTTCTCTTCATTTTCAAACATCTTTTCGTGTTTTGCAAAAGAGTGGTAAGTTTTATCCGTCTTTTTGTACTAATTCCACTAAAGTCCAATTCAACAAGTGAACGATGTGTACTTGCAACAGATATGAGCTTCAGATAGGGCAGCTGAGCCTTGTTCAAACTTGCCTTATCTCTAAGGAGCCTAATAGAATATCTGTACTTTTCCTTCTCTTCGCTTGACAGTCGCAGTGACTTATAAGCTAGGAAGAGAGAAATAGTTTACAGAGACACGTAGCAGAGACATATATAATATGAGGATCTATAAGCTGTTGTTTTGTTGCTGCAGTGTGTACGAGAGTTCAAAGGAATAAAACAGGTAAATTTTTTCAGTGGCAATGAAAACAATAAAGAACCAAAGTTGACTCCTTATTTATTACTTGAATAAAAAGATTTTTTACGTGAAAGAGCGAATAAAGGTAGTGCGCGTTGCATATATATCATATCATAATATCTACATATGAACTTTGTACTTTCAGACGCTGCGCGGTCACAAAAATGCTAACTATGAGTCAAAGTTTACAAATGAGATTCGTAACTGTTTTGGATTCAACGCATGAAGACCGGTCAACGTGGAAGAGATTCGGAGAAAGTGATAATCGGAATCGCGGCAAAAAAATGTTGGTGAGGCACAATATTAAGAATACAAGTGCGGGGTATTGATTAAACATGATCTCTTATCTCCACTTACGATAGATCTTGACAGTATTTCTCATGAGCCTTCTGCTCCAGCTCTTGTGAGATTTTCGCGTCCGCACACTGTTTTCGGAACTATGGTAAGCTGCAACAAAGAGGTAAAATGGACATTCCAACTGCTTATTGTGATAGGTTAGTGTTGCTTCTGTATCATTAATGGCAGTATCAGCTCCGAATGTGATCTTTTTTGATATGTTTGGGAAGGTATTGTTTTTACAAGAGAACTAGGAAGAAAATAAAACAAAAAGTTTTAAAGGCTGTATGCTCTGCTCTTTGCATGAACATAGCCATTGTTGGCTTAAATCAAGTTTATGATAGAAAGATTGATATGGTATCGTAAATGTTGAAAAAGAGAATATCTTCATTTACTGTAACAGGTCAACAAGCCTTATCTACCTCTTGCTAGTGGAGAGTTCAATGCAAGCACTGCACTCTTTATTATTGCTTTTTCTGTTTTGATTTCTATGTTGCTTGGTAAATTTTTTTCTTTTTAAAGAATTTATTTACCTTGGATTGATGAAGGGGTCTACAGTGATTCCACACCTCTTATTTGTACTCTAGTTTCAAGGTAATTGACTTTCCAAAGGATTCAAAAGAAACGTAATTGTGTTTCACAAAATAGCCTCGCTTTCGGCGTGATGTATTCTGTTGATATCAGAATGCTTCGTTGGAAGGTACTGAACGAACTAAATAATATTCCAAACAGTTTTATAAAAAATATTACAAAAAGGAGAATCCATTTCTTGCCACCAGTTGCATACTAATTGTGAGGGCATTGATTGTGCAAATAGGTTTTTACTGCCATGCGCTTGGAAGGTATTCTTTGCTACTATTACTCCAGAATCTTACTTATCTTTATTTTTTCTTTTGACTATAGTGGCTTCCTTGGAATTGAGCTAAGAAGGAATCTCATTTTCTCGATATTTTTTATGTGCATTTATTCTATAGTCATCGCACTATTCAAAGTATAATTTTTGTTTGATTTACTAAATCAGAATTTTGATTTCAGTGGTAACAGGACATACCAGATATAATGGGTGATGCACAAGAGGGAATTCAAACGCTTAGCGTTCAATTTGGGGTGTGAAGTTGACTCTTTGTTCAAAAAAAAACTAAAGTAAAAAAATAAGATCTCATCAACATTTCAGATATGTCTTTTGCTGTTAACACTTGCGTATTCATGGTAAATCGGCGTTAGTTTCCAAAAGTATATAATTTAAGCATAATATAGCGGTGCTATGTTCTCAAAGTTCTGCACAACAGATGTGAACTTTTATATTACGGTACAAATACCTCAGGAGTATTTGTTGTCAATAAGTTTAAAGTTTGTATAGATTTTTGGTCATGCTATTGGAGGATCTGTGATTCTACTCAACGCTGCCAAAGTTGACTTAAGCTCTTCTGCTTCGTTGCATAAATTTTATATGCTCATTTGGAAGGTGACTCTATTTTTTTAACGAAAATTGTTTTTGACACTTGACGCAACACAACTAAAGCTGTTCTACTTGGAATACCTCCTTTTTCCCTTTCTCTCATGAAGAGTTATAATAATGATCACGTACCGGAAGATGATCATGGATATTTGCGATAAACTCTAGCTACGATCACAATTTATAATATGACCGTTCCATAACATCTTTCGATGGGAACCATACCAGCAACATTTCTTTTAATAAGAACATAACGTTTGAATTTTAGTTATTGCTACAAAATTCGAGGCACGTTCAAATATGACACAAAGTATTGGAAAAAATTCAACACTAATTAGTTCTACGAACTCCGAGTATTGAATCACTGCGCACTTCATTTTTCATCAATATGAAATCTAAAAGCCTTCAAAATCTACTAGCTATAGTTGAAATAGTCGAACCACCTGTTTGTTCGTAAAGATCTAAAATTTGGTTACTTATATCTTCACGAACACTTTGGCGTACAGTACATGTTTCCCACCATTCCTTCTCTACAGAAATTTTTGCACTTAAAAATTTCGAAGCTTAAAAGAGAAAAATGCAGGGTAAATTGTGAAGTAGTAAGGAAAATTGTTGTATTACCTAGAAAAAGTACGGAGTGCGCAACTTCAAGGGAGGTATATTGAAGGCAAAGTAGAGTACGCAAACTTCATAATTTCATCAGTCGAGCCCAGTAATTATCAAACATCAATCCATACCTATCATTTGCAAAGTTCCAGGCAACTTGAGCTAGATCTCTTGCATTTTTTTCTGGAATGACTTTTTCTTCACTCATTTGTTTCACAATACGTAGTAAGTGCTTGTATGGATGTTCAGCGTGAAAATGAAACCCAAGTGTGTGCAATAATGATCGCTCAGCACAAAGAATCACATCTCTTTGTTGTTCCATGAATATCTAGGGAATATTTCAAGGCATGGCAATAATAAAAGGTTATGAACATACTCGGTCATTGATTAATTTATTGTAGCGCTTTGGGTCATCTTGATATTTAATGAACAAAGCAGTTTTAACTACATCTCGAAGTGCTTTGGGAGTCTCTTCAACTTTCCCGGCTAGAAACAAACAAGCTGTCGCAATTACCTGCAGGTAAAGTAGAATAAAACGCAGAAGACTAATTGGGAATGCATTACAAAGCGCTCATTTTCCGGTTGTTTATGAGAGTGGTTTGCAAAGAACTTATGGCAGAACACTACTGCTGTTGCAATTGTTAACTGAGGGCTGAATTTGAAAAACTTTAGCGCAAACTTTGAGTGAAAAAAGAAAAAAGACTTACACATTAATCCTCATTCCAGCATCCTTCAAGAATTCGCAGTAGGACCAACGATACCATTTCTCTGCGTTTATGTCTATCCCGTCTAAACGAGAAGGAGAAAATTCGTTCAACTCATGAGATGAATACATAAAGGGTGAAGATTCTAAAAAACTATAGTTGTGCAAGTTGTACGAGTCTCTTTGTGGTTGTTGCTCTGTCGTCTGTCCTTTCTATGTTTAGGTTCACACGATGATGCTTAAGGTTTTATACCGAATCGAAATGTGATACTGAGAGGCTTCATTAAAGTGTGTATTTAGGAAAACGAATTGCGTAGGTACGATGAGAGCATGAGACGTGACACGCGTGAGAGTTTGCTTATTGGGATCAAAAATCAAAATAAAAACAAAAAACAAAAAATCATATGAGATAAGTATAAAAAAAAAGTGAACAGATATCATGATAAATATCATATGATATATCTATGTAGAAAAATACCTTATCTCTCACTTTAAAAAGTTAGTAGTTCCTCGCAAGTAAATATCCATTCTTTGCTTTCCATACGTATCGTAGCTTTAATTTGAATGACATAATGTCTAACAAGTACAACAGTATGAATGAATGCACGACTTATTTTGAAACAAGAGTAGCAAAAAAAATGCGAAATATCAAGTTCTTATGAAGGGGGTTCGACTGTACATTTCTGGCCTGCATCAAACAGTGAGTGAACAGGATTTGAAGGAGCTATTCAAACCTTTTGGTCAAATTAAAAATGTCCAGATAGCACGTTGCAAAGAACTGAACTATCAAAGCTTTTGTAGAGGTTTTGCACACTTCGAAATCAATTTTTCGAGCCAAGAAGCACAGATCCGCTGTCTTTTTATGTACAATGGTTGTAAGTGGAAATCGCGACGAATTCAACTCGAACTTGCGCACCCTAGCTTTAGGGATCGACGACTCGCTGAAATATACGAGAATAATCAATCTATGCCACGCTTTTCAAATCTTAGAAAGAGTACTGAGGTTAAAAACTTTATGCTTATCCCTTTAAATATTGCTGGACGTTCGAGAAATACTCAAATAGAAGTTTTTTGTGGGATCTCCCGTAAATTTGACCATTCTGATGAAGAAAAGAAAACGAGTTATACTGCGAATCATAGCGAGATACATACCTCACTTAGTACTGAAACAAGAAACACTGAAAATATCAAAGCAAGTACTGTAAGGAGACATGGTTTAGATACATCACATGCACGTGATTTGAAATTGATTGATTTCGAACAAGAGAGTTTTTCTAAGAGTATGAAAAAGAAGTGTCCTGATAGCGACAAACAAAGAATTTCCATTTCATCCAACTTCTTTAGAGATTAGTTACAAAGTTTTATTTTAGTCTTATTGATGATACTTCTGAAGTTATTTCACTGATGTATCCTTTTTCATTGCGGGAGATGCTTCACACTTTCACGTATAAGAGGACTTTGCATGTCAAATAAGCTGAATACTTTCGTGAAACAGTCGGAGGTAATTCACAAAAACTTGAGCTAGTGTTTTCTAATTAAAGAAAGAATTCGTATTTTGTCCTCTTGAACTTGAAAAATTTTCCATGCATGAACAATCCAGAATTTCTACTCGGGTCTTTTGAAGCTCACTAAACTAGTGTGTTGAGTAGGAAGGTGCGTGCAGGAGTGATGAGGTATTCGGAAAATAGCACTAAATTTAGATCGTTGTAAGATTTATCTTGCTTACAGGAATACATGACCCAAGAAAAGAAAAGGCAGCAGAATTGAACGTAACAGAATTATCAGAAGATATTTTAGAGATGAGTACTCGTAACGGGTTAGTAAAGCACTAATAGTTTTTGTTGAAGATGCCAGTGAAGATGCACACGTACGCGGTATTTTCACAGAACAAAATTCTCTACTTATGAGGATAATTGAATGCTCAATATCGTTTGAATAAGCCATTTTAACATTGCAATGAGAAGAATTTAAGCTGGACTAAATCCACGGAACAGCGAGGGAGTTCGAAGCTGCATTCACATGCCAAGGATCTGCCACATGGTTCAAGAGCGCTTGTACTGGTCCAAGACCATCTGGGTATGCTTGATTCTGAGCCAAGATCCCAAGAAAAGCTACCATAGCAAGTCTTCCATTTGCGATCTCTTTGCGTTTTAAAGATTCGAAGCCATCGCCCTTTGATAACCCAGCTGGATCGAAGGAACCTCCTGGATACATTCGTTTAGATACATCTGTCTCTGAAATTCTCTGTTGTTCTGCAAAAGCCATCAGCAAAATTTCGAATCCAACCAATGTAGACATGTTAGAAATCGGTAGATCAATCCCTCCCCAAGATTGTTGGGCTGCCAGTGGAGCCTCTTGCCAGGTACCAAAACCTCCTGCTTCAACACCCCAGCAACCAGCAACACCAAGCATCGCCCAGCGAGCATTCAGAAGTTCGGCCTCTCGAAAACGTTCCAAGTTCGCTGGCACTTCCCCAAGTCCCAATGGATCAAATCCATAGTCACTATTTAAGGAATAACAAAGACAGTACATTTAGTATAAGAGCACATGCAGAACGAAATGAAAAAAATAGAAGGATAGGATATATCGTACCCCGGTTTTGATCCATCTAAGTAAGATGGAAGCTTCGACCCTGGCATCCACGACGCGCGAGCAGTATGCTGGAGAATACATATAAGTAAATGAGGAATAATTTAACGAGAACATGAACCTTTGAGCATGTTCCGTTTGACGGACCAGTGAGGGATTTTCCCGTAAAAGAGGAAAAAGTACTGAACGAATACATGTCTTTATAGTTCTGAGGATTTACTTATGGCGCTGGCAAAGCTGCTCGGGGTAAAATCAAATCTTATAATGATTATGGGCAAGATTTTTTCTTTTTTTCATTTTTTTCATTGCATGATGCCAAAAAAAAACTCTGGGCCTTTTCGAAAAAAATCTTTTCTCTTTGCTTATCAAAACTTTCAAAAAAAGAAGGAGGAGAAAGCAGCAAAGCGAGAAAAGAAAAGTTTTATCCATTTTTTTTCAAACGCAAGAAATTCAGGTTTTAGAAAAAAGTACGAGTAACGAAAAGAAAAGCTACGCGAGTATGGCCATAATATGGCCATAAAATTAATCACCATTCAAGGAAATAATGCCAACGCCACACTTTTTGTGCACGAATAAATTATTACAGGTCATATAGGAATTTTGAAAAATTTGAGGAATTCAGGTACATATCGCTAGCACCGCCCCTGCTTATTATTATTTTTGTGCTATTCTCCTATATTCTGCCAGTCACGTATTCAATATATTCTTCACCTTTCTGCAATTTTCTGCGTTGTGCTATTCAGGAAACTTTTTTAAAACTTGAGAACGTATTATTTGTGTGTCTGCATTATTCCAAGCCAAATTGGACTGCTTCTGTTCGTTTCCTGTCTGCATCTGTCCTGCACAAAATCCATTCATCTGTCCGGTCGGATTTGATTCATTTGTTGCAGCAATAGATAGATTTCTAAGTCCAATATTTTCCAGATTTTTGAATTGGATCCCGGCTCAGCTGTTAATGCCTCCCGAAAAAGGACACGATACAAAAAACGTAATAGTTTCAGATAAAGTTTCCATGTCAAATCAAATGTGGGTAGAGAAGTATCGACCAAAATCACTGGACGAAATTGCGGCTCATGCCGATATAGTTGCAACTATTCGTCAATTAACACACGACAAGAAGTTACCGCATTTACTATTATATGGTCCACCAGGTACAGGAAAGACAAGTATAATTCTTGCCTTGGCTCGTGAACTTTATTCAACTTCATTCACTCAAATGGCTCTAGAATTGAACGCTTCAGATGAACGAGGTATTGACGTAGTCCGTGAGGAAATCCAAGCCTTTGCAAGTACGTTAAGGGCTTCTTCATTTGGCTTCAAACTAGTGATTCTTGACGAGAGTGACTCAATGACCAAAGATGCTCAGTTTGCTCTTCGGAGAATTATAGAGAGATACACAAAATATACGCGTTTTTGTTTGATATGCAATTTTCCTTCGAAAATAATTCCGGCTCTTCAGTCCCGGTGTACGAAGTTTCGTCTTGAGGCACTTCAATTTGAAGATATTAGAAACAAAATTCAGCTGGTTTCCTCTGCAGAAAATTTAAAAATCACTGAAGAAGGAATACTGGCAGTATGTAGAGTTGGCTGCGGGGATATGCGAAAATCCTTAAATATTTTACAAAGCGCACATCTTGCTAGTAAAGATGTAATTGATGAGGATTTAGTCTATGCCGTTACTGGTAAACCTTTACCAGTAAATATGGGAAACCTCTGTGACTCTTTACTTACACTTCCTTTCAAGGAGGCAGTCATAGTACTGGTTGAACGAAAGATAATTGAAGGGTTGACACTATCAGACATAGTCGAAGCCATGATGGCGTATGTCTCCCAACTACACATATCTTCTTTTTTCAGAACGGAATTTCTAAGGCAACTCAGTGAGATTGATCGCTGTATGACTTGTTGTATGGGTGAACGCATACAGCTATTAACTATCGTATCCATATTTTCGAAGCTAAAATCTCAAATAAATCAATGAACAAAGTACATACTGTATCAATATACCAGCAAAGTTGAGCTTAATATTAGAATAGAAGTATTATAGAGCCAATTGAGCGAATGAAGTTGAATGTCGGAATTCATTACTTTCATCACCTTTTTATATATTGAGTGTATTTACAATTCAAACAAACCGTACGTGCGCAAAAAATATAAGTTCACGCTTAAATCCGGCCCAATAGACCAACTATGGGACTTTCGCGTTATATTGCGAAAGGTGGGATTTGAACCCACGCGCTCAGTTGAGCACCGGGATATTTACAGTAGAACAATGTGAGCACTTTTTTAAAATATAAACTAAAATAGAGAGTTACAAAAAACACCAGAAAAAGAAAATACAAAAGGCAGGTACAAAAAAGTGTAGAAAGGGCCAGTAACAGCTAGGTATGCCACACAAAGTAAAAATCGTGGAGACTTTTTTCGCCGTAAAGTTTCTGCACACCTAAGAAACGGAGTTCCGCCCCTGGTTTCGAATGCCTGCATACAATGAAGGCGAGGTCGAAATTGATGAGGACGATTTTAAGTGCGCCGCAGTACGGGAGCAAGATCGGTTCTTACCAATTGCAAATATCAGCAGAATTATGAAAAAGGCACTGCCAGCAAATGCGAAGATAGCAAAAGATGCTAAAGAGACCGTTCAAGAATGTGTGTCGGAATTCATTAGTTTCATCACCAGCGAGTAATGTTAAATGAACAATATTTGAGCTAACTAAATTATTCTCATATAGAGCGAGTGACAAGTGTCAAAGAGAGAAAAGGAAGACTATTAATGGAGAAGATCTTTTATGGGCAATGAGTACTCTTGGTTTTGAAGAGTATGTTGAGCCTCTGAAAGTATACTTACTGAAATACAGAGAGGTAGAAAAATTGTTCATTACCATTGCACTATTTATCGTATTTCTATTTTATAGACAGAAGGAGATAAAACACATTTGGAGAAACAGAATCAAGGAACGCAAAAAACTTGAAGTAAAGTTCTCAGTCTGTTTTCAAATAATAATAAAAAACCCCTTCAAGAATTAGAAATGATCGCATGAACCAACTCTGAAATATCAAGTCGTTCTGATCTTGCCGTTATTTTCATAGTAACATTGTTCAATTCGTCAAGTCCAAAGTTCGTTCTTATAAGAACCTGGCTTTCCCCAATACACACTCCAGAAAGGAGAGTTGAATGAGAGCGGGAGTTAGGCGGAACTGCTTCAGTTCCCTCACAAGGCTGACATCCTATGATATTGATAACCATTTCTACAGCTTGCTGTAGCCCTTCACGTTTTCCTATATCATAATCGCTAGAACATTCACACTCTTCGGAGAGAGAGTCCCAAGCCTACAGCAAAATATTTAGAAACTAAACAACTAATTTTTCATTTTCCACGAAGTTTTCACCTTTTTAAAATTGGAAATATTGGTCGGTCTTAAATAATCTGTCAATTTCAAATCAACATCCTCAAGCGTGTACTCATCGTCATATCCCTCTTCCTCAGGTTCGCCAGTTGCAGGATCTATTTCTTTCGATGTGAACCTAAGAATACAAGAAAACTTTGCTTGCTCAAAAACTCCCTACAAAAAGAAGTTGAAGAATTTTTTTAAAACTAAAAAACGTTGCTTTACTTCTTTTCTGTCAAAAATAACGAAAGTGGAGCCTTCATCGCCTAAAGGCATTCTGTCCAATGAGATAGTACTATTTTCTGCCAGAAAATCAACGCCTTCGATCATTTCCATCGATACTGAAATGTCTTCAAGTACTTGTTCTTCTATTGTGTTTGTACATTTGAACTCAAAGACTACATGACTTTGAAACAAATGTACGATGCAAGTGACCTGAGAGAGAACATGAGTGCTAATAAATTTTATATTGCTCAAATTTACCTTATATTCAGTTTCTGCTTCTGTTAAACTGATCGGTTTCGAGCTCTGAAACATAAAATAATTGAGAGGAGAAATTCTTGAATTTGAAGAACATACTTTAAAAACTGATCCATACACAGAAAATAAAGGATTAGACAGGAGGTTGGACTGCTCAAATGAAGATGAGACATCTTCTGAAAAACTGCTGTCATGGCCGGCTTTCGACAAGATTTTACTGATTCCATGCTCTGTTTTACTTTTTTGAGATGCACTCCGTACATTTGAAATGGAGTATGGAGAAACTGTACATCCAGAGATGTAAGAATAAAGGGAACTCTCTAGATCTTGTAAAGCAAAGTCAGTGACTTTATGACTATTACTGTTATCGACTTCGTGCAGGCTAAGCTTTTCCAAATTTTGAACATATAGGGTAGCTCGATCGCGAACTTCATCATCACTATCATGCAAGCAACGATACAACAGAGTCAGAACACGAGACCTGAGTAAAGGACACTCGGCTCCAAATTTCGACAGTGCAGAAATAGCTGACGCTCGAATAGCAGCATTTTCCAAAACTACTCTGTTGTAAATATACCGGATATATTTACTTGGATCTGTGGTTTGCGGACCTTCACTCCCAAGAAGATGCAATATTTGAGAAGAAAGGTAAGTGAATTCACAGTCTTCTATGAATTCACTTAAGTGGGTTAAACCTGGATCCTTTGCATCCGGAATATTTTTTATGATACAAAAGATCGAATCGACAATCGCCTTCTTGAATGCAAATCCACCCTCTTCTCGAAGAATATTTGACAAAAAGTTCACAAGAGTACGGTGTTTATGTGGGAATTTCAAGCAAAGAGTTTGAATTGCTTGAACCACAACAATTTTGAATTCATCCTAAAACACAGAAATGTTAGGGAAGATCTCTACGACGAGTTTTTATTCACCTGAATATCAGATACAAATACAGAAATTTGCTTCATGAGCCTCTCTATGGATGATTCATTTCCTGTTTTTAATAACGTGGTTATTGCCAAAGTTGCAATCGACCGATTTTGATCAGAAATCAGGTTTTCCATATCAAGATTACAGTTAGTTACAGAAAGTGGATTTTTCAGAGCTATTTGATTGATTGCTCGCACTGCCCCAAATCGAAGAACAGGCTTTGATGATGATAAAAATAGTTGAAGCACTGAAACAGCAGGCTGTAGCTCTCTAGAGGTAACTTCCTTCAAGTTTATAATTGCTCTAGGAAAAAAATTAGACTATGAATACTTTCTGCTCACATTATCTGCTCACCTTGCAGCTTCAAAAATAACCATTTCTGATTTGTTCCTTAAGCAGCCTTCAAGAAAATCAAAGAATGGTCTTGGGGCGTTATCTGATGGAACTGTTTGAGAGATAACCTGAGAGCATTTTTCATAAAAATTTCCATGTATTGAGAGTTGTTCCTACCTGGGATACATAGCGAATTATCGAACACTGCGCAAGTGGCGATCGAATATTACTTTTAGTCAGCTGAGTGACAAGTTTACTGACAGCTAACCGATCACTTTGACGAATTTGGTGCAGTAAACTTAGAGCATGGAACTGGACCATAGGATGGCTTGAATTAATTGCCTCCTGAATTTCATTACTCCATCTTCGCACAATATCCGCATTGATCTTTAAAATAAAGCTATTGAGTACTTGTACATTAGTAAAAACTGAATAGTAGATACCTTAAGAAGATGTAGTCCTGAGACAAGAGCAGCAGAAGACACGACCGAATTTTTATCCACAACTGCCTGCTTGAGATATCTCTCAATTTGCCCAAGAAGTCCTGCATCTGTAATACTGCAAAGAACGCGAATGGCATTGGATCTGTATAGATCGACTTTACTATTCATATCTTTCATTAATGAAGATGTCACAATGATGACCTATGTGAAGTAAGACTTTAGAACTTGTGCTATCTTGAGTAGGGGGGAAGTATTAGCTTACCTCATCAGAGCTTGGACATACTTCCTTGATGATCAGATAAACCATTCTACGAAGGTTACTGTCCTTCGACTGAAATAGTTTTGTAACGGAAAAGAATACTTCAGTAGCTTCAGTCTGGGTTTGAAAGAGTGACTTCAGCTTTTTATCAGTTTAAAATGTGTATACCTTTGTGAAAGTATCCCCCTGATTACATAAGTACAGAAGTTTTGTGATGACCTAAAACTCCAGATATAGAAAAGATCCATTTAGAATGATTCAAGTACCTGCTGACATCTTCGTGCATCTAGTTGAGAATCGTTAAAGCAGCGAGCCTCTTGTAATACGGCGCCCTTTTCGATTCCCCAGAACGGGGAGTAGTAAACTATACAAATCTTGATCAAAGAATTCCATTTCTAATTTTCATAGGACTACCGTCATCTGAATCTTCATCGCGTTTTTTTACCGATTCAGAACCTAGAATAATCGAATTTTCCACCATGAGCACCGAGATTGTTCCGATTCCTTCGATTAAAGAGTAACTTTCAGTGTTTCTGTGGACTTTCTCCTGGGGTTCTGAGGTTTTTTAAAAGACAGACACTGTGCAAGGTTTTATTAGATTAAAGAATAAATACCCTAAATACACACCGAAAAAATTTATACGGAAATCCCGTTCTCTTTTGTGGATTGTGGTTTTGCCTTTCTTCAGTTCGGTGTTCGGCTCATATTCAGCCTTATTTTTTTATTAGTATCGGTAAGGTCAAAACATGCGACTCGAAAAGTGCTGGTTCTGTAGCTCGACAATATATCCAGGCCATGGAATATGTTTCGTTCGAAACGACTCGAAACTGTTTAAATTTTGTCGCACTAAGTGTCATAAGAACTTTAAAATGAAGCGGAATCCTAGAAAAGTGAAGTGGACAAAAGTATATCGTGCTTTGCAAGGTAAAGACTTGTGCAATGATACGGTATTTCAGTTTGAGCGTCGAAGGAATCGTCCATTAAAGTATAATCGCGAAATAATTAATTCCACTTTAAGTGCGCTTGGTAAGTTAGATGCCATACGTAGTCGTCGAACAAATAGGTTCTTCGAAAATAGAGTGAACAAAGCGAAGGACGTGAAATTTGTGCACGATAAGCAGCTGATAGAGCAGAATATTGGTCTTGTTCGAAGTTCACACAACGGGAGAATGAAAGACACCAAAGATTCAAACAAAATAAAATTAGATGCGTCGATGACCTTGTTTCATAGTAAACAGGAAGAGTAGTTGCGCTTTGTCTTGTATACTTGTAAATATTTTAAAAATCTGAACGTACTGAGTCTTTAAACTTTTGTTGTATGTTGTTTTGTGCCATTGGTACAATGGTACTTACTGAGCATAATATTTACTTATTAGCAATAGAAACTGCATTTCAGTGACAGAAGGTCTTGAGTGAAACCATATTAAACCATTGTAGCCAACAGCAATTTCAAGAGGATGACTGATATTTATTGATTTCGTCAAAACATCTTTACTATGAAGCAACATTCGAGCCACTAAAGGTAAAACTTGAAAGATAAACCCTTTTTGTAGTAAAGCGTGTGTAGCAGCACTCTGCGAACATGAAACTGTAAATGAAGTGCATTTATATCCAATTGTCTGTACACGACAACACAAAACCGTTCCAATTTGTATCCGATCTGACTTGAGCAAAAGGTCCCTTGCAGAGTTCATAACCAACAACTTAGCAAGTTTCTTGGCCTTACAGTCAATCAACAAATGCGAACTTGACTTCTCCGCAACTATACCAAGGATGATATCTCCCTCGATAGGGAGATACACTTCGTTGCACTTTTTCTTACTCGTAAACATCTTTGTTAAAACGAATCCAAGTCAGTTTTCGGTTTTCTAGTTCAACATTTTTTTTGCATTTGCCCGTTTCCTCACGTGGGAGTTGTGTGTCTCGCCGTTCGATTTTACGATGTTAAATTTATTTGGTACATCTCTCTCTCTCTCTCTCTCTCTCTCTCTCTCTCTCCTCTCTCTATTTTC
>Ga0206124_10001005_pt1 | contig 22705 bp, 14 predicted proteins | sample Helgoland_Spring_3_FD_148671 | JGI IMG/M metagenome (GOLD analysis project Ga0206124, IMG submission 148671) | Pelagic subsurface seawater microbial communities from Kabeltonne, Helgoland, North Sea - Helgoland_Spring_Bloom_20160321_2 | ecosystem: Environmental > Aquatic > Marine > Epipelagic ... | reverse complement strand
TATTCATTGGGCGTTTTGTTTTTTGAGAATTCCTGCTAACACCTAGAATGGATGGTCTTTTTTTCTTATTTTTGCCAAAATTTAAAATTCATTACAATGCTTACAGTATCTAATCTTTCCGTACAATTTGGTAAACGTGTTTTGTTCGATGAAGTGAACACAAAATTTATTCAAGGCAACTGTTATGGAATTATCGGTGCCAATGGTGCCGGGAAATCTACCTTTCTAAAAATATTAACAGGACAGATGGAGGCTACTTCTGGGCATGTGGCTTTAGAACCTGGCAAAAGAATGTCGGTTTTGTCACAAGATCACTTTGCCTTCGATGAATTTCCGGTGTTGGAAACGGTGCTCATGGGAAACAAAGATTTGTTCGGTGTGAAAAAGGAGATGGATGCACTGTATGAAAACTATACCGATGAAAATGCAGATAAGATAGGGGAACTACAAGTGAAGTTTGAAGAAATGGGTGGGTGGACCGCAGAAAGCGATGCTGCCACTTTGTTGTCTTCGCTAGGCATTAAAGACGACGCTCATTATTCCTTGATGGGTGACTTAGACGGAAAACAAAAAGTACGTGTCTTAATTGCACAAGCTTTGTTTGGAAATCCTGATGTATTGATCATGGATGAGCCTACCAATGATTTGGATTTTGAAACCATTGCATGGCTGGAGCACTTCCTAGCCAACTACGAAAATACAGTAATTGTCGTGTCGCATGACCGTCACTTTTTAGATGCCGTATGTACACATATCTCAGATATCGATTTTGGAAAAGTAAATCAGTATTCTGGAAACTATACCTTCTGGTACGAGTCTAGTCAGTTAGCTGCCAAACAAAGAGCGCAGCAAAACAAAAAAGCAGAAGACAAAAAGAAAGAGTTGGAAGAATTTATCCGTCGTTTCTCTGCAAACGTTGCAAAGTCTAAACAAGCAACCAGTAGAAAGAAAATGATTGAGAAATTGAATGTTGAAGACATCAAACCTTCGAGTCGTCGTTATCCTGCTATTATTTTTGAAAGAGAAAGAGAAGCAGGAGATCAAATCCTTAACATAGAAAATCTATCAAAAGAGATTGATGGAGAGTTGTTGTTTAAAAACATAGATATCAACTTAAGTAAAGGTGATAAAGTGGCTATTATCTCAAAAAACTCAAAGGCAGTAACTTCTTTTTATCAGGTCATCAATGGAAATGAAGAAGCAGATGCTGGAGCGTATGCATTTGGAATCACCACAACGCAATCTTATTTACCTTTAGAGAATGCAGAATTCTTTGAAAATGAAGAACTAGACTTGGTCGACTGGTTACGTCAGTATGCCAAAACAGAAGAAGAAAGAGAAGAAGTACATTTAAGAGGTTTCCTAGGGAAAATGATCTTTAGTGGAGAAGAAGCATTAAAGAAGTGTAATGTATTGTCTGGAGGAGAGAAAGTACGTTGTATGTTGTCTCGTATGATGATGAAAAGAGCTAATGTGCTGATGTTAGATGAGCCTACGAATCACTTAGATTTGGAATCGATACAAGCCTTAAATAACTCATTAAAGAACTTTAAAGGAACCGTGTTGTTCTCTACACACGATCACGAGTTTGCGCAAACCGTTGCCAATAGAATTATTGAAATTACCCCAAAAGGAGTAATCGATAAATACGCAACCTTCGATGAATACTTGTCAGATCCTAAAGTAAAAGAATTGCGTAAGAAAATGTACAGCTAAAGTGTTTGTGCCTACTAGGTCTTAAGACCTAGAAAGGGTGTTGGTGTTCTCGAGCACACTTTTTTTAGATTTGTTTGTTTTTTATCGATAAAACACTCTGTTTTATCGAGATAGTTTGCTATTTTTGTGCATTCATAAAAATAGAAACTACATGGCATTAATCAAATCAATTTCGGGAATTAGAGGTACAATCGGTGGAAATATTGGAGACAATTTAACCCCACTAGACGCCGTTAAATTTGCAAGTGCTTATGGTACTTGGCTGGTCGATAGAAATAAAGACAAGGCTTCAAAAGAGAAATTACGTGTTGTTCTTGGTCGTGATGCTCGTATTTCTGGAAAAATGATTAGCAGTTTGGTATCCAATACCTTGGTAGGTTTGGGAATTGATGTTATAGATTTAGGATTGTCAACAACGCCTACTGTGGAGGTAGCAGTACCTATGGAAAATGCAGATGGAGGAATTATCATCACGGCTTCTCACAATCCAAAGCAATGGAATGCCCTCAAATTATTAAATGAAAAAGGAGAATTCCTAAATGGAGAGGAAGGTCAAAAAATATTGGTGCTTGCGGAGAATGATGCTTATCAGTATTCGGAAGTAGACGATTTAGGAAGTTATTCAAAAGACAGAAGTTATGTACAAAAGCATATAGATGCTGTATTAGCACTTGATTTGGTAGATGTAGATGCCGTTAAGAATGCGAAATTTAAAGTGGTTTTAGATGCGGTGAACTCAACTGGAGGTATTTTTATTCCTGCACTATTGGCGCAAATGGGCGTGGAGTGTATAGAACTCTATTGCGATCCAACGGGTCATTTTCCACACAATCCAGAACCTTTAAAAGAACATTTGGGAGCCATCTCGAATTTGGTGGTTGAAAAGAAAGCGGATTTAGGAATTGTAGTAGATCCCGATGTTGATAGATTGGCACTTGTGAATGAAGACGGTTCTATGTTTGGAGAAGAATATACACTTGTTGCCTGCGCCGATTATGTGTTGGGCGAATTGAAGGGAGGAAATACGGTTTCTAACCTGTCTTCCTCAAGAGCTTTGAGAGATGTTACAGAAAAACACGGCGGAACTTATACCGCAAGTGCTGTAGGTGAAGTAAACGTTGTTATTGCAATGAAAGCCACGAATACTGTCATAGGTGGTGAAGGAAATGGAGGAATCATTTATCCAGAATCACATTACGGACGTGATTCTTTGGTTGGTGTAGCTCTATTCTTGTCGCATTTGGCAAAGAGTGGTAAGTCGTGTAAAGAATTAAGAGATAGCTATCCAAGCTATTTTATGAGCAAGAATAAGATTGAATTGACACCTACTTTAGATGTCGATAAGATTCTTTCTGAAATGGCACAAAAACATCAAAACGAAGACGTGAATACTATTGATGGTGTTAAAATTGATTTTGCAGAAGAATGGGCGCATTTGAGAAAATCAAATACGGAGCCTGTTATTCGTATTTATACCGAAAGTACTTCTCAAGAGAAAGCAGATGCCTTAGCGTTGCAAATTATTGATGAGATTAAGGAAATAGCAGGACTTTAAATGTTGTAAATATAGTTTGTGAAATAAACATAAGTTAAGTATGTTTGTGGCTAAATATTGTTACAAATGAAATATATACTGGCTGTGTTTTTTTACGGATTTGTCTGTAGTTTAAGTTATTCGCAAGAATTAGGTTTTGTAAAACCAAAAAATAAAGGGAAGTTTTATCTTTATTGGGGATGGAATAGAGGTGCTTACACAGATTCAGATATTCATTTTAAAGGAAGTGATTATGATTTTGTATTGTACGATGTAAAAGCACAAGATCGTCAAACCCCTTTTTCAGCACATAAATATTTACATCCTGGAAATCTTACCATTCCACAGACAAATTTTAGATTTGGATACTTTTTCCATGAGAATTACACGATTTCTTTTGGTTTTGATCATATGAAATATGTCATGGTACAAGACCAAGAGGTGTCAATTAAGGGAGAAATTGACGGAGGCTATCCATATGATGGTATTTATGAATCAACTATTGAGTTGACTCCTGAATTTTTGACTTATGAGCATACCGATGGTTTGAACTATGTAAACTTGGAACTCAACCGTTTTGATGATATCAGTGCTGTTTTTGGTTTGTATGCGACAAACTTTCAAATCAATCTTACTGAAGGTTTAGGTCTTGGGTTTTTATTTCCTAGGACGGATAGTTCGCTGCTTGGAAAGGATAATGCCGACGATTTTCATGTTTCTGGTTTTGGACTATCTGCTAAAGTTGGTTTAAACTTTACAATTTTTAAACACTTTTTTATTCAAACAGAATTTAAATCGGGGTATATTAATTTGACGGATGTTCGAACAACTAATAGTGCATCAGATACCGCCACACAAGATTTTGGATTTGTTGAAGGAACTTTGGTTTTTGGAGGGCGTTTTAAGTTGTAAACAAAGAAGCTTAAAAAGATCAAGAGATATTTAAGAGGTAAAAGAATTTATTAGTTATTTGCTGATAAATGTTGTTTTTTCCGAAAGTTAGTTGTGTATCTTTGCCAAGTCTAAAAAATAAACAATGAAATACATTTATTGCGTAGTACTTTATTTAGGAATGAGTACTGTTGGTTTCTCTCAGAAGAAAGACTTTAAGAAAATTGAAAACAAAGGGAAATTCTTTCTTTAAATTCAGATTCCGATATTTCTTTTAAAGGAAGTGATTATGATTTCAGATTGGCAAAGGTGCAATCAAAGGATAAGCCTTCTCCTTTTTCTTTTGATAAGTATTTGAATCCGGCAAATATGACCATTCCTCAAACGAATTATCGTATTGGATATTTTTTTAAAGAAAATTACACCATTTCATTGGGAGTGGATCATATGAAATATGTGATGATTCAAGATCAGACCGTGGCAATTGACGGTTATATTGATCCATCTTATGGCTTTTCTTATGACGATACGATTGATTTGACAGAGGAATTTTTGAAATTTGAACATACAGATGGTTTGAACTATGTATGTGTAGAAGTGAGTCGTTTCGACGATATAAGTTCTGTGTTCGGTTTGTATGCTGAAAATTTTCAAATCAATGTAACAGAAGGTTTAGGGCTCGGTTTTTTGTTTCCAAAAACAAATAGTACCCTTTTAGGCAAAGAACGCTACGACGACTTTCATGTGTCGGGTTATGGAATTTCAGGACGTGTTGGTCTTGATTTTACAATTTACAAGTATTTTTTCCTGATGACTGAGCTCAAAGGAGGTTTTATCGATATGGGAGATATCAGAACAACACAGAGTAGTTCAGACTCCGCAAGTCAAAACTTTTGGTATGTACAGCCCACCATTGTTTTCGGTGGAAAGTTTAGATTGTTTAAGTAAAAAAAGTAAACACATTGGAGGGCCTAATCCAATCTATTTGTTTGGCTTTTTTCTTTTTTGACGTGATGTATTAGGTGCGTGGTCTTTGTATTTAAAGCGTTTGTGTGTCCAGAAATAGAATTCGGGTTTTTCGTGGATTTGTGCTTCAGTACGTCTTAAAAAGTCATCTGTAATTTGATAATCTGGAATTTCTTGGGGGTTTTCCGAGAGGATTTCAAATTCAATTTCATAATGACTTCTTTTTACCTTGTTAACTTTCATGTGAACTAAGGCAAAGTTGTGTTTTTTAGCCAACATTTCTGCTCCTGTATGGATAGGGACCTTTACATTTAAAAACTCGGCCCAGTAATGCGTTTTCTCTAAACTAGGAGACTGATCACTCAACAATCCGTAAATGGCTAGTTTGTTGTCTAACTTGTATTTAATTAGTTTTTTTATCGTTTTTGAGGTCTGAACAAACTCACTTCCAAATCGGCTTCTGTTTGTTTTTATGAGCTGGTTATAATGTGGGTTGGTCAACCTTGTGAACGCGCCTACACAGTGTAATTTCGTATAGCTACAGATGTTGATAATCCATTCCCAATTGGCATAGTGCGACCCCATTAGAATAACACTCTTGTTCATGGCTTCAATGTCTTTAAAGATTTCTTTATTGATATACTTGTAGCGCTTGTTAATTTCTTTTTCAGAAATTGTAAATGACTTTATCATTTCGATAAAAATATCGACAAAATGTCTGAAAAATTTGCGCCTGATTACCTTTAACTCATCTATGCTTTTTTCTGGAAATGCATATTTTAAATTTTGTAGTACGACTTCCTTTCGGTAGCCAACTAGATAAAATAAAATAACAAAAATAAAATCAGAGAACAAATGGAGCACAAAGAAAGGAAGCTTTGAAATGAACCAAAGTAGTGGGTATGTAATGATAAAAACGAAACGTTTCATAAGTGTTTAATAAAATATTGTGCAAATATAGCCAAACAGTTTTGGTTCTTCTAAAAATAGGAAGCATGATTTCATATGAAGATATCTATTTTTGTTTTTTAAAAAAGTTTATGAAGATACTAGTATATTTGCGGTATTGATTGAGATATTATGGACACACTAGTTTTAAGTATAATTGTTGCAAACGTCTTGTTTTCTTATAAAGGATTTCAAGATAGGTCCTTTATGGAGACTTATAAATTTCAAATTGGACCGATTTTAAACGGACAAAAAATTAGAATGCTTTCTTCAGGGTTTTTACATGTAGATTACATGCATTTGGGATTCAATATGTATGCATTGTATCTGTTTTCTGGGGTTGTACAGCACAGTTTAGGCGGATTGTTTTTTTTGCTTGTTTATTTTGGAAGTTTGTTTGCTGGTAACTTGTTTAGCTTGTATTATCATAAGAATGAGCCCTATTATAGTGCTGTAGGTGCTTCAGGAGCAGTGTCTGGAATTGTATACAGCGCTATCTTGATATATCCAGATATGACATTAATAATGTTTCCAATTCCAATTCCGTTGCCTGGCTATGTATTTGGAATAGGGTATTTGTTGTACACCATTTATGGTATGAAAAAACAATTAGGAAATATTGGGCATAGTGCGCATCTTGGAGGTGCAATAGGCGGTTTTGCAATCACTTTAATAGGGTATCCAAGTTTGTTTTTTGAGAATACCTTGATGGTGGTTTTGTTAGCCATCCCAATTGTTTTGGTAATGATCCTACAGAAGAAAGGGCATTTGTAAGTCGTACCAAGTAAATGAACTGGAACTTAGAAAATTAAATTTTCGAGTGTGTGGAATACTGTTGGAATACTCAAAATGGCTGCACAAATGAACAATCCATTTTTAAATGCTTTCGGGGCATATTTGCGATTCTTAGGGATAAAAAATTCAACCACGCAAAACGTAGAATAACAAATATTGTACAGTACGATGAAAAGCACAATTTCTTTTTTTGAGAAGGCAAATGTTGAATTTGAGATTACCTGTTGAAATACATAGCAAACAAAACCAATAGCAAGTACTATTAAATTAAAATGTAAACGTTTGCCTTCCCACCAAAAAAAGATGTCGACCAGCGTTCTTTTAGCACTTTTAACTTCTAAAAAATGATTTAGGATTTGTCCTATCTTCAGGGGAGATTTGGACGTATTCGTGTTTAGGTGTTCCATAACTAACAGAGGGGGTGTGATAGTTTATATTCTTTTGATGCAATACTCAAATTTACAATAATTAATTAAATAATGGAAGTATTGTAAAAAAAAATATTCTGCTTATTGTGTTTTAAACAGTTTGTTTTTAGGATATAAGAGCCATTCCCATTCCTAACAGAATGGCAAAAAACTTAGAATAATTGAATTTGTGGTCTTTTGAGCTTTCAAAAAGAATGATGGTTGAGATATGTAAAAATATTCCAATAGTAATACCTGTAATTTCTTTGTGGTATTCGATAAACATGGAAATTTTTTCAGAGAAAAATACACCTAAGGGGCTCATTAATGCAAAAAGAATTACAAATAGGTATGCATATTGTTTTTTTAACTTGGAGTGAAATAAAAAGGTTGCCAAAACAATGCTAATTGGGATTTTATGGATGATGATAGCCCAAAGCAATTCAGTACCGTTTTCATATCCAATAGGAATACCTTCGGATAAAGCATGAAGACTCAAACTAATAAATAAAAGCCATGGAAAACGCGAAGAATGTGAATGTAAATGAATATGACCATGTTCAGCTCCTTTTGAAAAAGATTCTAAAAGAGATTGTATTAATATCCCAACAAGTATGGAAACACCAATAGTATGATTGTCATGTGCCGAAGATAATGGTTGGCCATATATTTCTGGTAGGAGATGCAATATAGTAATCGCTAAAAGATAAGCTCCACTGAATGATAATAAGAGTCGAACAGCTTGTTGCTTTGGCTTGAAAACAGTAACAACAAGACCTCCAATGAGGACTGAGGCAATTAATAAAATGTAAATCATGCTCCTAATAGTAATATAAGTCGGTTGGACTTGATTTTGTCGAATGTGTGTAAATTGTAATCCCCAAAAGTATGGATTATTTTCATACCCGCTTTTTCAATGATTTTTGAAAATCGATTTATATCTAAACATTTTACTCTTTCGTAGTAACTGTGGTATTTTCCATCAATAGTAAACTCTATCTTTTTTATGATAAAATCGTTCTTTACTTCTTTTGAAATATGAAAATCAATGCCATCTAAGACAATGGTTTCTTTAGGCGTTAGTCTTGCTATTGTTTTATCTACATTTAAATAATCAATAACGGCTACGCCTTTATCGTTAAGTGAATTTTTGATATTTTGTAATACTTTGACATCCTCATCGTCATTTGCAAAATAACCAAAACTAGTAAACAAATTAAATACAGCATCCACCTTTAAAGGGTAGGGCAGCCGCATGTCTTGCACAATGAACTGCAACGAATCATTCTTAAATTCATTGGCATGCTTAATGCTATTTATAGATAGGTCGGCACCCGTAACTTTATACCCGAGTTTGTTAAGATAAATAGAATGTCTCCCCTTGCCACAAGCCAAATCTAGTATGGAGCTTCCTTTTTTCAATGCTGTAAAAGAAACAAGATTGTTCATAAAAACTTGAGCTTCATGATCATCTCTATGCTGATATAGAATGTGATAGTATTTCGTATTAAACCAGTCGGTAAACCAATCTTTTTTTGAAGACATTTTTTAAATTTGCGACAAAAATAGCAATAAATTGGTAGGAAATAGCAAAATATACAATTATCAAAGGTGGAAATCATGGTTCTTTTGTTAGTTTTCCATAAATTGCAAAGAATTTAATAGACCACTTTCGAACTTTAGTAAGTTCTTTTTATACCCCCGGATGAGAACACAAAAATACCCCTTTCTTATAGTAATGTTATTTTCATTTTTTGGAAGTACAGCCCAACAAATAGAAACCAGTACAATCATGACACCAGAAGCATTGGTAAACAATGTACTGGTAAGTGGATGTGTTGAAACGAGCAACGTAGTTTCTTCTGTAAACGGTACAGATACAGGAGTTACGAGTTATGGACGTTTTGAACGGGGCGCTTCCAGTTTTCCTTTTGAAAGTGGTATCGTTATTGGAACTGGAAATGTGGCATCGGTTGGAACAAATACCCCTATTGCCGCTATTCTTGGTGATGGTACTGCTGCTTGGGGAACAGATAGCGATTTGGAAACAATTTTAGGGAATTCTAATACCCTAAACGCTACCAGTATTGAATTTGATTTTGTCTCGATAACTAATACGCTTTCTTTTAATTATATTTTTGCTTCGGAAGAATATGAAGGTGTATATCCCTGCAATATAGATTCTGATAGTTTTGTTTTCTTGATTAAAGAAACAGGTAGTTTAGATGACTATACAAATATTGCGGTAGTTCCTGGAACAACCTTACCAGTGAATATTGCAAACATTCGACCCGAAATAAATGGATTTTGTACAGCTGAGAACGAACAGTATTTTGACGGATATCAATTAGGAGATACGAATTTTAACGGAAGAACAAGGGTATTAACCGCCGCCACAACAATTGTACCCTATCAGTCCTATCATATCAAATTAATCATTGCTGATCAGACAGATCAATTTTATGATTCTGCCGTTTTTATTGAAGGAAATAGTTTTAATACACCAATTGATTTAGGACCGGATATCAATACTTGTGCTACTGAAGTAGCCTTATCTGCAGATATAGATAATCCGTTAGCAGTCTATTCATGGTTTCAAGATGGTAACCTTATCGTTCCCGCTAATACGAGTAGCTACACCGCTACTGTTTCTGGAACGTATACCATACGTGCTGAAGTACCTATAGAGAGCGAAAACTGTATTATTGAAGATACCATTGAAGTGGTACTAGCATCAGAACAGACTGTTGGTCCAATTGCCAACTATCAGTTGTGCGATGTGGTAAATCCAGGAGACTTGATAGAAGAATTCGATCTTACCGTAAAAAACAATGAAATACGGAATACGCTACCAAGCGCTACCTATGTAATTTCATATCATGTGTCTGAAGCAGATGCGCAGTCAAACATAAACCCGATTACCACACCTATCGAAAACACAAGCAACCCTCAAGCTATTTATTTCAGGGTAGAAGATGTCAATTCAGGATGGGGGAGTTATAACTCTTTTCAAATTGAAGTAACCTCCGAATTAAATTTTACAGCCCCAACAAATATGGAGTATTGTAGTGACCTGCCAGGTACCACGACTACTCGAATTTATTTTGACGACAAAACCCTTGAAATTCAAAATGGAAATACAAACCTCTCTGTGAGCTACCATCATTCAGAAGCGGACGCCATGTTGGGAAGGTTTCGAATCAATTCAGGGTACTTACAGACAGATGCCTTGAAAACCTATTATGTGAGAATTCAGGATGTGAATTCTAGTTGTGAGTCTTTTGCGCAGTTCGATAGTACGATTAATAGTACACCTAATATCGTAGAAGACGATTATGAGCTAGATGCCTGTGATACGGATATGGATGGAATCGCTGTTTTTGACCTGACTAGTTTTGAAACTGCTATTGCTGGACCACTGCTAAACCTACAATATAGTTATCATTTAAGCCTTGAGGAATCTGTACAAGGAACCAATGCCATTGGAAACCCTTCAGCTTTTCAGAATACAATCACAGAATTCCAGGAAATTTTTATTAGGGTTACGGATCCATCGACGAATTGTAGTGCACAAGAATCTGTTCTTTTATATGCAAACCAATTGTTGTATGAATCCAATATTTCTGACTTTGGAGTATGTGATGATCCATCTGAAGATGGTTTTGAATTTTTTGATTTCTCAGGGATAGAAACCTACTTTGCAAACGGAGCCTTGGATCTTACCATGTCATTTTATGAAACAGCCAGTGATAGAGATGCCGGTATAAATGCGATAGATGAAACAATTGATTATCAAAATCTATCGAACCCTCAGACTATTTATTTGCAAGTGAATGATATGAGTTGTAGCGTTCAAACAGAGTTTAACCTGTTTGTAAATGGGAACTTCGAATTGGAGCCAGTAGCTGCCGTTGAAGTTTGTGATACCAATGATGATGGTTTTACCAATATTGATTTGAACGGCTTTAATAGTTATGTTGCAAACGATTTGGATGTACAAAGTGTTAGCTATTTCTTAACAGAAGCAGATGCACTTGGAAATATAAATAGGATTTCCAATGCATATCAAAACCCTGTGAATCCGTGGACTGTATATGCCCGCGTGATGAATAATACGGGGTGTACAGCAGTTAATTCCTTAGAGATAGTTGTTGTTCCAGCACCAACAGTTGCAAGTCCAACAGATATACTAATTTGTGATACGGACCAAGATGCGATTGCGTTAGTTGATTTAACACAGAAATCTGCTGAGATTACAGACATTTCTGAACCAGTGAACGTCAGCTATTTTCTAAGTAATTCAGATGCGTTTTTAAATAACAATCCAATTGCAGCTCCAAATGCTTTTGAAACGGGTACAAGAAGAATATATGCAAGAGTTACAAACACAATTACTTCCTGTTTTCAAGTGGTGAATTTTAGAGTGTATGTCAATACCTTACCTATCTTTACCGAAGTAAGCCCTTATATCGAGTGTGAATTAAATACGGATGGATTTGCAAATTTTGTTTTAAGATATAAATCGAATGAAATCTTAAACGGGCAAACAGGGAAGCAAGTATTGTATTATGAAAGCGAAAATGATGCGATGCTGGGCAATAATGTACTCAATGGATTTGTTCCATATCAAAACAACAGTAATCCTCAAACCATTTATGCACGTGTTCAGAATATCACGGATGCCAATTGTTTTGATGTTACAAGTTTTGAAATTGTCGTTAGAGAGTCGGCACAGTTTACACCTCCTTCAGATATCGTAGTCTGTGACGATGCAGCAGTTGATGGTGCTTTGGAAACCGATTTGGCAAGTATTCAAACGGAAATTCAAGCAAGTTCTACACAGAGCCTTAACGTTAGTTTTTACAGTACTCAAAACAATGCGAACAATTCAATTTCTCCGCTGCCGTTGGCGTTTACAAATACCAGTAACCCGCAAAGAATTTACCTGCGAGTCGAAACAGATGAAGGCTGTGTAGATGTTTCGGAAAGCTTTGAAATTAATATACTAACACCGCCTCTTTTAGGAGCACCCACGAACTTTACTGTCTGTGATACGGATGGAGATGGCTTTTCGGTTTTTGATTTAACGCAAGCAGACATTCCGTTATTAGACCCACGTGCAAGCGGTTTTATCTTTGAATATTATGAATCCCAATCCGATTTAGAATCGAGTTCAAACCTTATTAATACCCCAGAATCGTATACGAACAGTGTACCATTTCAGCAGACCTTGTTTGTAAAAGTGATCAACGCAACTACAACCTGTCATTCTCAAGTTACCTTGGATTTGGAAGTGAATCTACCACCCGATTTTACCATGATTTCGGAGTATGAGTTTTGTGAGACCGATACACAGGAAATAGATTTAAGTGAAATAAATACCTTGTTTGAAGTTGCAAATGATGTTGTTATATCATATCATAGAAGCCAAGCCAATGCAGCGAATGAACTAGGAGGAACCACAGCGTTGTATACCTATCAAAATGTTTTAGAAACAGTATATGTGCGCTTTACAAATACCGATACAGGATGTTTTAGTATTTCCAATTTTCAATTGCAAATCAATCCAAATCCTGTTATTGCAGTTCCAATTTCCATTGAGGCCTGTGATGACGAGAAGATTGGATCGGCTGAATTTGACTTATCAAGTTTGGAAAATGGTATTTTGAACGGACTTAGTGCAACAGAATATTCAGTAGCGTTTTTTACAACGGAAGCGGAGGCCGTTCAAGGGGTAAATATGTTGAATACTACCCACAGGGCAGCGGACAACGATATCATTTGGACGAAGGTTACTAATTTAAGTACTCAGTGTTATACGATAGGTGCCTTTCCAGTGATCATTCATCCACTTCCTAGTATGGACCCTACAGAAACACTTGTTGTGTGTGACGATGATTATGACAGTAATGTAATCGTCGATTTGACATTGACAACTATCTCTGTTACAAATTTATCGACAAATGATTATCGTGTTTCTTATTTTGAAAATTTAGAGACGCTCGTAGCAAACACTAGTGAATTACTAGATCCTAGTGCAATAGTAGTGACGCAAGCACTTACCACATTTTATGTACGAGTTGAAAATATTGTAACGGGCTGTTTTGATTACGTAACTATGGAGGTGCAAGTAAATCTGCCGCCAGTCTTTACTGAAGTTGTAAGTTATGAGTTTTGTGAGACAGAAAACAGAGAGGTTGATTTGTCTGAAATTACGCCGTTGTTCGAGATAAATGCAGATGCGGTATTACTCGAATATTACCACAGTGCATCAACGGCTTCTCTTGAAATCAATGGCACTGAAGATAGCTACATCTACAATGCCATAAATGAGCCGGTGTTTGTAAGAGTTACGAATCGAACTACAGGTTGTTTTTATGTGACGAGTTTTGAGCTAATAATCAATCCAAATCCGGTCATAACAGCTCCGCCAAGTTTAGAGGCTTGTGATGATGATGAAAATGGAACGGCACTTTTCGATTTGACCGCGTTGAATACCCCCATACTGAACGGTCAAAGTTTGGACGATTTTGAAATTACCTTTTACAATTCAGAAGAAGAAGCCAACATAGCGGAGAATGGTTTGGATACAAATTATAGGGCTGCAGATCAGGAATTGATTTGGTTTAGAGTAACCAATCCAATTACCTCTTGTTATACAATTGGCTTTACCGATGTTGTTATCCATCCTTTACCTGTCACAGAATTATTAGCGACGACAACACTTTGTTTGGATGGAAATCCAATTCCTTTAACGGCCAATTTCGTACATTCAGACTCCTATATTTGGTCTACTGGAGAAACTGCACAGACCATAGAAATAAATGAAGCAGGTGATTACAATGTGCTCATTATTTCAGATAAAGGATGTGAACGTTTTGTTGAGTTTTCTGTAACAGAAGCAGAAATTTCAGGGATTGATGTTCAGCATTTTAAACATCCTAATTCTGCAACGTTACTGATTTCGGGTAACGGTGTATACGAATATCAATTGGACGATGAATCGGTACAAGATTCCAATATATTTAGGGAAATAACGGCAGATAAACACGAAATAATTATTTATGAAACCAATGGTTGTAATTCAGTAAGTCAAGAATTTTATATATTGAATTATCCACAATATTTTTATCCTAACGGCTCAGGGACTTCTAGTCAATGGAAATTAGAAGGACTTGAAAATATCCCTGAATCCTATGTGAGTGCTGTGAAAATCTTTGACCGCTATGGAAGACTACTGGCAACCCTATCGGGTAATGATGAAAGTTGGAATGGTACAGATCCAAACGGAAAACAGATGCCTTCAACCGATTACTGGTTCAGTGCAGATGTTGAAATAAACGGAAAACATATTGTAGTAAAAGGTAATTTTAGCTTATTGCGATAATTTTGAACTTTAAATTAAAAATAAATCACTAGAAATAATGTGTTTAGCTTAGCGTTGAACTGTATTTCAGAAATGGTTTATTTAAAAATAATTCTTATCTTGCAAACACGTTAGAAAGGTTTTGCCTTTTTAATGTTTTAATATTCCCCCCATAACGACTCCCCCCATTAAATCTAATTGAATGAGGGGGTGTTTTATTTTTATATTTACCGTTGTTTTTTGTAACTTTTGTAGAGCGCAACAAGTGCACGTAGATGCAGATTTATCTGCAGAAAGCTTAATTGAAAATGTATTGGCGCAAGGATGTGTTGGCGTTAGCAATGTTGTTTCTCCTGTAAACGGAAGCGACTTTGGTTATTCTAGTTTTGGAAGTTTTACACGTGGAGATTCTAATTTTCCATTTGAAAATGGTATTGTTATAAGTACTGGTGATGTTCGTTCTTCCGGTAATATTCCAATTGAGAATACCCTGAATGAAGGCGTAAGTGAATGGGGAGGTGATTTGGATTTGGAAGCTGCATTGCAAGTTCAGAACACAATGAATGCTACAACCCTAGAATTTGATTTTGTAGCAGTATCTAATAGGATAGCTTTTAACTATCTATTTGCATCAGAAGAATATGAAGGTGTTTTTTCTTGTGATGCTCGAAATGCCGATAGTTTTGTGTTTCTTATAAAAGAAATGGGGGTCAATTCTGATTATAGAAATATAGCCCTGATCCCCAATACATCAATTCCAGTAAATACCGGAACAATTCGGCCTGAAATTGAAGGGTATTGTTCCGCTAATAACGAAGCGTATTTTGAAGGCTATCATTTGGGGGATACAAATTTTAATGGAAGAACTGCGGTCATGACGGCGACTGCCGATATTATTCCTTATACTTCGTATCACATTAAATTGATTATCGCAGATCAGTCAGATCGCTTTTACGACTCTGCTGTGTTTATTGAAGGAAAAAGCTTTAGTGTGCCTTTCGATCTTGGAGAAGCCATTGAAACCTGTGCGTCGAGTGTTGAATTGACAGCAGACGTTGGAAATACTGCAGCTCAATATTCATGGTATCGAAACAATCAATTTATTACAACTACAGCAAATACCTCAATTGAAGTATTCTCTTCAGGAGATTATTCTGTTCAAGCAGAAGTGCCCATAGGTAACGCTAGTTGTATAATTGAAGATAGTATCTCGGTAATAGTACATACCGAACAAGAATTACAAAATGAAATATCAGATTATAAGTTATGTGATACAAATAATACAGGTGATCTTGTTGAGGTTTTCGATGTATCGTCAAAAAATTCAGAAATTTTAGATGCTTTGCCTACAGGAAATTTTGTGATTTCTTATCACCTAAGCGATGCAGAGGCTCGAAATAATTCGAATTCAATTACTGGTTTCTTCGAGAATACTAGTGAAAGTCAAGAAATTTATATACGTGCAGAAAATATAGATACAGGTTGTTTGTCGTTTGGTTCTTTCCATTTAGAAGTTACTACATGTTATGCAACGGGTAGTTTTGTCAATTGGTTGCATGAAATCCCTATAATAGAAAACATTCCTAACACTATAGCTATGTGTCTAGTAGGCAGTTTAACTTTGACAGCAAATAGTTCGGACACCGATAGCTATCAGTGGTATTTGGAGGGAGTTCCAATGCCGCTTGAAACGACACAAGATATCGTAATTACCGAACCAGGGAGTTATAAATTAGAGGTGATTTCCAGAAACGGATGTATGAATACAAAGAATTTTAGTGTAACCAGCGCTTCTTTTGTACGTGTCGATGTCACCCATTTTACACATCCTAATCAGGTGACCGTCGTGATTTCTGGCCCCGGTGAATATCAATACGAGCTGGAAGGAAATGGTGTTCAAGATGAAAATATATTTAGAGACGTACCTGTTGGCGTGTATACAATTGATATTTACCAAGAACAATGTGAAACGTTTAGGTCCCCAGTTTTTTACCTTCTTAATTACCCTACTTTTTTTACACCCAATGAGGATGGAATCAATGATCGATGGCACTTACTTGGGATTGAAAATAGCAATGAAATTAAAAGTGCTATTGTTAGTATTTATGATCGTTACGGGAATATTGTTGCACGTATATCTGAAGATACATTAGGATGGGACGGACGTGATGCTGATGGAAATAATATGCCCACCAACGATTATTGGTTTGCTGCAGACGTAACCATTAATAGACAACATCACGTAGTTAAAGGTCACTTTAGTCTCTTGCGCTGAACCTTGTTGAGCTGTTGTCAAAAATTTGTTTAGTTTTTTATTATGTATTGTAGAATAGAAGAAGTTTAGTGAGATTTTCTATTTTTATAAAAAAATAAGAAATGCATACAAAAATATACAAATGGGGAATTATTGGTTGTGGTAATGTAACAGAAGTGAAGAGTGGTCCTGCGTATAAACAAACAAATGGGTTTGAATTGCAAGCGGTGATGAGGAGAAATGGCGAGTTGGCGAAAGATTATGCAAAACGACACGGTGTTCCTAATTATTATGGAAATGCAGATACTTTGATTAATGATCCAGAAATCGACGCTATTTATATAGCTACCCCGCCAGATACACATGCTGAGTATGCTTTAAAAGTGGCAAAGGCAGGGAAGATTTGTTGCATTGAAAAACCTATGGCACCAACTTTTGAAGCTTGTAAGTTAGTTTCAGAAACATTTCAAGCAAAAGAAATACCACTTTTTGTAGCCTACTATAGAAGATCTTTGCCGAGATTTTTACAAGTTAGAAAATGGTTAGAAGAAGAGAAAATAGGAGCGATCCGACATGTTTCATGGCATTTGAGCAAGCCAGCAAGTGCAATCGATTTGTCTAAAGAATACAATTGGAGGACCGATGCTAAAATTGCTTATGGCGGTTATTTCGATGACTTGGCAAGCCATGGAATTGATTTAATTTGTTTTTTTCTTGGTGAAATCAAACAGGTAACTGGAATCGCTACGAACCAGCAAAATTTGTACAATGCGAAGGATGCGGTAGTAGCGAGTTGGATACATGAATCTGGGGTGACTGGAAGTGGTAGCTGGAATTTTGGGACCCATAAACGAGAAGATCGATTGGAAATATATGGAGAAAAAGGAAAAATAATCTGCTCCGTATTCGATGAGGTACATGTACAACTAGAAAATGGGACAGAGAGACTTCGTTTAAAAATAGAAAACCCAAATCCCATACAAAAGTATCATGTATTAAATATGCATAAGCATCTAATAGGAATAGAACAACATCCTTCAACTGGGAACTCAGCAGTACATACAGCATGGGTTATGGATCGAATATTGGGTAAATAAATACCTTGAGTTGGGTGATATCTTTAAGAGTTTATTTCATTTTCAGACTCTATATTAAGGGTTTGTATCATATGATTTTTGTTATATTGTGCCATAATTATTTGAGATTTGAAAAAACAAATCGTAGACTCGGCTCCTTGGTTAATATTAATGTGTTTTTTTTCAAGCCCATCAAAGGAAGCACCATTATATGCATTGTACATAATTTGTTTTAAATGGTTGTTGCCTAAGAACCAACTGAACGCTAGCTCCATTTGATTTTTGTACTTAGTTTTTCCTGTAACCTTGTAAAAAAGTTCCAAACAATTAATGGTTGTGCCTACTTCTATAGGTTGTTCTCCATAAAATTCATTTTCATTTTTCTTTTTAAAGAAGCCTTTATGGGATACAATTTTCAATTGTCCCTTCATAAAATAATTCGCTAATAGAAAATCTAAAGTGATTTCGGCTATTTTTTTATAACTTCTGTTTTTGGTTATTAAATAACTGTAGAGCATGGCTTCTGGTAAAATATTGTTTGCATAGGACAAGTAATCTTCATACCAATTCCAATCATCTCGTGAGCTCATATGGTAATGATCTAAAAGCATAGAAGCAAACTTTTCTATAAGAGCTTTACTTGTTTGGTCTTTGCGTGTTTGGTAATAAAAATACAAGCCCTTAATAACGTATGCTATTGCCCGTGGAGATTTAATTTGATGAATCCAAGGTAGAAATTTTCGCAAACATTTCTCTGCTGTATGCACCATTTCTGGAGGTAATGAATTGTGAAGATAAACGACATATCCCAAACTCCATAGTGCTCTCCCATTGGCGTCTTCGAGATTTACTTCTTTATTTTGTTGGGTCACTTCTCCATTAATATCTTTGTAATTATCAAACCAACCATTCTCACGTTGAATACTTGCTATAAAATTGAGGTAAATAGTAGCCAAACGTATCGCTTTCTTAGCTTGATAGTTCTTATAATACATACACATAGCTATCAATGCTCGAGCATTATCGTCTAATGTATACCCTGAATTAGGATCTGGTTGGGAGAAATTTGAAAATTGTAATATGCCCATGGCGGTGGTTAACTTTTCGATATGTCTTGTCTTTATGGGAGGGGAATTGAAGCGTAATTCTTCGGTTCTATCTGTTATTTTTCCAAACAGGAGTCCATATTGCAAGGCGACGTTTTCCCATGAATTTGCATGGGAATGTGCAAAGGCCCGTTTGGCGATTGAAATGCTTTTGGTTTTATTTTGCAATAGCCCGAGTATTTCTTTTTGGAAATCCTTTGTTTTGTTGAAATTCTCTACTAATACACCGTTTTTGTTTTTCAGGATTTCTTTTGCATGTGGTATGGGGTTGGAAATAACCGCACAACCACAACTCATAGCGTACGCCAAGGTCCCACTCACTGCCTGGTTTTTGTCTTTTGAGGTAAAGACGTAAATATCTGTCATCGATAAGAATTCGAGAAGTTGATGCAAGCTTATGTATTCATTCACAAATAATACATGCGCTTCGAGGTTTAGTTTTTTCACGATTTTTTTTAAAAGATTCCGGTAGCGTTCCCCCTCATTTTTTAAAACTTCTGGATGTGTTTTTCCAATAACCAAATAATTTGTATTAGGATGAGTTTTTACAATTTTAGGCAATGCAAATAATACCGTTTCTATACTTTTATTTTCGCTAATCAATCCAAACGTTGAAATGACCGTTCTACCAGCATTGTAATATTTTCTTTTGGCAAACTCCTTTAGTTCCCATGGGATTACATGCGTGCCATGAGGGATTACGGCTGTTTTTGATCGCTTGCAGTTATAATGGTTAAGGAGTACTTTTTGTGCGTTTTTGGTAAGTAACACAACTTTTTCAGAAAGATTGATAATATTATCAACTACTTTTTTTAGCGCTAAAGAAGGTTTTGGGAGGAGCGTATGGAAAACAGTAACCAATGGTTTGTTTAAAGACAGAAGTAGCACTAGAATTTCGACACCATGCCTACCTCCATACAAACCAAATTCATGTTGTAAGCAGATCAGTCCTATATCATTTCTTTCGTTTATTTGATGTGCTATTAACCGTATTGCATCTAGATCAGAAGCATCCAAGGTGTAAGTGACTTCCTCTGGGTAATATAAATCAGTTTCATTTTTTCGTAGCGCACAAACCTCAATAGGTAAGGTTTCTCCGAATAATTTTGTTATCGTTTGTACAATGTCAGCGGAAAATGTTGCGATTCCACACTCTCTTGGAGGGTAGGAACTTATTACGAGCATTTTCATTCCTCTTTCTAGAAAATCCATGTTATGATTGTTTTAAGAGTTCGTTTAGTAATTCTTTTAAATGTACTTTAACCACTGCCGTATAGGTGTCAGAGGCTCCGTAATAAATGTATAGCATACCCTCAAATATGGCGTGTCCAGTAGGAAAGATAACGTCATTAACCACCCCTTTTCTTTCCCATTCTTTTGTAGGAGAAAATAAGGGGTATGGCAGTCTTGCTATAACGTTTTGAGGGTTGTTTATATCTAGCAATGCAACTCTAGCATGGTAAATACGTTCGTGTGTGGTTTCTTGTACACCGTGGTATATTAGCAACCAACCTTCAGATGTTTCAATAGGAGGTGTTCCAGCACCTATATAATTTAGTTCATATTGATCGCTTGGGTCTAGAATAATATAATCGGCGAGATTTTTAATGTATTCCTCCCAAAAAATATTGGTTAAATCCATAAAAGAATCGAAGTATACAATTTGAATTCCAGGCCAAAGTCGATGCAATAAAGCAAATTTGCCTTTGAGTTTTTTGGGAAATAAGACCAAATCTTTGTCTCTTAGAAAACGTTTTTTTTTGGTGTTTAAACCCATTTGTTTGAAAAGCATTAACATGTGATGGTATTTGGGAAGTAACGAGTGCTTGTTACATAGAAGAAGTTCTTCATACTCTTGGTAATTTAATTGAGGTGTAATAATTCCGTGTTTTTCGAAATGAATCAAGTCTTTCGATGTTGCGAGAGCACCCATAGCATTGAATCCGTCGTAGGCCGTATAGGTAATATAAAATGTGTCTTCTAGTTGTACGATTCTAGGGTCTTCGATTCCCTTTTTTTCATAATCAAATTCAGGTAAAATTATAGGGTGTTCCTTTCTTTCTTTGATGTCTTTAGGTCCATTTGACCTTGCATATCCTATACAGGAGTAGTTCCCATTTTGAACCGCTCTGTATAAAAAATGCACGTTTTTACCCGATTGAAATACACCTGGGTTAAAGACACCATAATTTTCAAAAGTTCTGTTTGTTGGGCTTAAAAGAATCCCAAGCTTTTCTATTGCAATCATTGTTTAGATATTACAAGTGATTTTGTGAAAAAATATAAAGATCGGGGGCGTATTAAGAAGTAAAAAGGCACACCTTCAAGTTGAGGTAGTTGTTTTTATTCTTATGGTGCGTGTTATAATTTATACTTTGACTAAAATTATAACAAGCTCAATGTTAACACTTTAAATGTAGGGTTATTTGATTGCTTCGAAAATGACAATTGTCATATCTAACATTATTTTATAAAAAAAAGTGAAGTAAAGTATTAGTGTCGAGTATACAATATTTTTTAAAAATCGAAATGATAGGTAGCACCAATCATTACCTGAAATCCTTGTACTTGATATTGTGTATATACCTCATAATTGCTATTGAGTATATTGTTCAAATCCAAAAATGCATTCCATTTTGAATTTATTTTATAATGAGTACTTAAATTTAGATCTAGAAAGGCATCCAATTCAATGGGGAGTTCTGTTAAATTGCTATCTACTTGTAGTTCCTGTCTTTTTCCTTTTGAAAATAGTTCAGCTTTGGTATTCCACTTTTTATAGCTATACGATGCGTATAGCATGGCATTATACCCCGGGAGGTTCCACGCTTCTGCCTCAGTATCCATTGCATACGAATTGATTTGTAATGAGGCTCCGGCAGCCAATTGGTCTGAAAATTCAGCATTTATTTGACCGAATAAACCGAACGTGCTTACATTGTCATACAGTGTGTAAAATGAATTTCCAGCTGTATACCCTTGCGTTACCACAGTAGTACCATCTGTTTGGTTTTGATTGGAACGAAACAACAGTTTGTCATTTTCTGTAGAATAGCTAGCTTTTATGGTGTAATCGATTCGCGATGATAATTTCCCTTTTAATCCGGTATATGCTGTAAACGAATTGTCAGTAGGTTTGATAAGTAAAGTAGGTGAAACAAATGGATTCAGTCTGGTTATACTTCTGTAGGAGTTTTGGTTAAGCCCACCGTTAATACCTCCATAAATATTAAATATTTCATCGACAACAACAAAGTCAATTTTTAAATCTGGGTAGATATAGAATTTACTCGTGTCATTTTCTAGATCGCTATTGAAAATTACTTTTGCTCCAATCGAAAAAAACATATTTTCTTTTTGAATTGGGTAAATGGCAGCAGTGCCAAACCTAAAATATCCGTAATTTATTTCTGTTGTATTGTTGTAATCGTTTTTAAAATTCCCGTTGAGTATATCAAGGTTGACAGCGGTGACAATTTTATTTGACCTTAAGGGAAATTCGATAGTAGTTCCAAATTTTAAATCCATTTCACTGCTATCAAAACCGTCGGAAAAGGAGCTCATAGAAGCTCGTATGTCTTTAAAATGTCCTTGGTTAAAATGTATGGCTCCGTTCAAAATAAATTGGTTATAGGTCTGTTTTTCC
>Ga0206124_10000997_pt1 | contig 22758 bp, 24 predicted proteins | sample Helgoland_Spring_3_FD_148671 | JGI IMG/M metagenome (GOLD analysis project Ga0206124, IMG submission 148671) | Pelagic subsurface seawater microbial communities from Kabeltonne, Helgoland, North Sea - Helgoland_Spring_Bloom_20160321_2 | ecosystem: Environmental > Aquatic > Marine > Epipelagic ... | reverse complement strand
TTATCTTTGTTAAGATCAATATCGCTTCTTGTGACAGATTTAATATCTTTTTCTTTATATTGGCTAACTACATTTGTCCAAAAATTATCTACAGAGTCGGAGAATAGAAGAACGTCAAACCCTTTCTCTGAGAACCCTTCTAACTGTGGGTGATTTTTGATACTTTCCTCACTATCTCCACTTATATAGTATATAGCTTCTTGGTCTTCAGGCATGCTATCGATATATTCTTTCATAGTAATATATTTATCTGCCTTTAGGCTTTTGAATAAACATGCATCCAAGATTTGCTCGTGGTTATTACCAAATTCACAAAGGCCTTCTTTTAATGCAGCTCCAAAATTCTCCCAGAATGTTATGTAAGAATCTCTATCTGAAGAAAGCTTTTTACCTAATTCGGATATTACTTTTTTAGTTACAGCAGTTTTGATCTTTTCTAGTACTCTATTATGCTGCAGAGTTTCTCTGCTGATATTTAGAGGTAGATCTTGGGAGTCTACTACTCCGCGTAAGAAACGTAAATATTGAGGAATGACATCCACTCCTTCGTCATTAATGAATACTCTTTTGATATATAGCTTCACACTTCTTTTGCGGTCTGGGTGGAAGAGGTCAAAAGTTTTGCTGTCAGGTATGAAAAGTAAGTTTGTATACTCAACAGCGCCTTCATTATGGTTATGAAGAGTCATCCAAGGCTTTCCTGGTAGAGAGGACACCTTTTTATAGAACTCATTATAGTCTTCTTCTGTGATATCTGATTTAGATTTTTTCCAAAGAGCAGAGGAGCTATTTAAGGTGGCGTTATCTTTGCCTTCTTCTTTGAATTCTACAGGGATAGAGATGTGATCAGAGTAAGTGCTTACTACATGGTTAATTTTAAACTGATCTAAATATTCTTCTTCGCCTTCTTTAAGATGTAATGTGATTTCTGTTCCTGTAGAAAAATCCTGATCATCTGATTCTGAGATAGTAAACTCACCATCTCCTTTTGAGGACCATACCCATGCTTTATCTTCGAGGATTTTTTTTGTTTTTACTGACATGGAATCTGCAACCATGAATCCAGAATAGAAACCAACACCAAATTGTCCAATTAACTCTACATCTTTATTTCCGTCTCCAGTGAGTTGCTCTAAGAATTTTTGTGTTCCGGATCTAGCAATAGTTCCAAGATTTTCTATCAAATCCTGTTTATTCATCCCTATACCATAATCTCGAAGAGATAGTGTTTTTTTCTCTTTATCTGCAGATATTACAATTTTCAGAGCTTCATGATTTATGGAATCTGTTTTTGCAGCTTCGAATCTTAACTTATCAGATGCATCAGATGCATTAGAAATAAGCTCACGTAAGAAGATGTCTTTATTGGTGTAAAGGGAGTGGATCATTAAGTTTAAAATTTTTCCAACTTCTGCATCAAATTTCCTTGTTTCTACTTTGCTCATATCCTATTCTCTGTTTTTGGTTTAGTAATGTTTCTTGTTATATAGTGATTATCTCTTTCCGTTTCAATAGCTGAAGAAAAAAATTATGATATTTTGCATCTAATAATATTAATACGGTTTTTGATAATTAATAAAGTATTAAACTAAATTTGTTAATATTTCTGTTAAGCGACTTTATGTATGGTTGATATGGCAAGAAGAGGGTTATCTTTATATATCTATATTATCTCCGCGCTCTTATGTTGTGTTGCATCCTACAATGAGGCCTATGCTAAGTCTTGTTCTGCTATGAGCCTCATGTCTGAGGGGAAATGGGACTCTGCCTTAAGATGCGCAAAAGCACAATCTAATCCATTGTTGGAGAAAATGGTCTTATGGGGTGAGTATAGAAACCGCACTAGCTCAGCTAAGACAGAGGAGATCCTAACTTTTGTTGGTAAGAATCCATCGTTTCCAGATGCTTGGCTATTGCAGTCTATAGCAGAAAATAAAATCAACTCTGATACAGATAAGGCTTTTTTAAAAAAATGGTTCCGTAAAAAGCTTCCGGTTACTGATAAAGGTATAAAATATTATTTGGAGATAAATGGCAGTCAATTAGATAAAAAGAATCTGTCTGCATGGGTAAAAAAGGCTTGGATACGTGTTGAGTATAATGCTGCAGAGAGAAAGGTATTTTTAGGTAAATACAGAAAACATCTGACACATAGTGATCATATTAAGAAAATAGACCATATGATCTGGCAGGGTTACACAAGAATAGATAATGATCTATTGATGCTAGTGAATAATGATTTTAGAAAATTATTTGAAGCTCGTTTAAAAATACTTAGAAACCAAAGCAATATTAATTCTATTGTTTCCAGTGTTCCAAAAAAACTACGTTCGGCTCCTGGGTTCTTATATGCAAGAGCTGCTTGGTATAAGAAAAGAGGCCATTACGGGAAAATAGCTAAATTGGTTCTGGATCATCATGGATATGTAAGGACTTTAAGATCAGATGTTTGGTTCAAGATGAGAGCTCGAACTGCATTAGAGATGGCACAAAAAGGGCATTATAAAACAGCATATTCAATATCGAGCGCGCATAATTACAAGAATGCTGTGAATTATGTGGATGGAGAATGGTTTGCAGGCAAGGTTGCTTGGGTTTACCAGAATAATGCAAAGCGTGCTTTGAAGCATTTTCAGAATATACAGAAGAAATCTAAATATGCGATCAGTAGATCTAAAAGTGCATATTGGTCTGGTTTGATGTACCAAAAACTAGGGAATGATGTTAAGGCAATTGAAAATTTCAAGATTGCTTCAGAATATCCTGATACTTATTATGGGCAACTAGCTATTATTAAAATAAAAAAGAATAGGGATATTCAGGATGTAGATAAAATTCCTACTATTAGTAAATCTGATAGGGATTGGGTAGAGAATAATGATTTTGTGCGAGCTAGTAGAATATTTGCAAAAGCAAAGCAGCACCAGCTATCAAGAAAATTTGCTGCGGTGGCATATAGACATGCGAATACTCCTGGAAAGAAATATCTATTAACACAGATAGGGTATCAGAAAAAGCTTTATGCGTTATCAGTTTTGTATAATAAGATATCAGGACGTGGAGGGTTATTATTCGCAGAATCTGGGTATCCTTTAGTGAATCTCAAATCAGCTAATCAGAATGTTGAGAAAGCTTTGATATTGTCTTTAATTAGGCAGGAAAGTGAATTTGATACAAATGCTCTAAGTCCTGCTGGAGCAATGGGCCTAATGCAGCTAATGTATGCTACTGCACAAGATGTCAGTAAGAGTTTGGGTATCAAGATTAATAAAGAAAAATTGTTCAATAGTCCTGCATTAAATATCAAACTAGGTAGTAACTATATAGCCTCGCTATTAGAGAGATATGATAATAGCTATATATTAGCAATTGCTGCTTATAATGGAGGTCCACAGAATGTTGACAAGTGGATCAAAGCATATGGTGACCCTAGGGGTATGAGTGATCTAGATGGTGCAGTAGAGTGGATAGAAAAAATACCATTCTATGAGACTCGAGCGTATGTTCAGCATGTTCTCAGCAATATGCAGATATATAGAAACATCCTTGAAAGCCGTGCTCAGAAAACCAAGATCAAACAAGTTAAGATAAGGCTAGCGAGCGATTTGGTAAGAAAGTCTCTATAAACTACCCAATTTCGGTGCTAGTTCTTTTGAATTTCTTCTTTTCTTCGCTCCAATGATATTGATTTGTAACTCTTTTGACTTCTGAGATCATGATGTCTCCATTAGGCATTTGTACTACTTCTGACCCTTGTCGTAAAGAATCTGTAATCAAGGCAGATGATTTGCAGATATATTGTGGATCTGTAAATAAGTCCAACCCCTCTTTTTCCTTTTGTTTTGACATGCCCCCCTATTGTTTAACCCGCCTAAAAAAACCGGCGCACGCATTAGACATCAAAATAAAAAATAGTCAATAAGATATTACAGTTAGTTTAGATGCATTAGGTAATGTGCATCAAAAGTAAGTTCGATTTCTTGCCACCCATTGGGGCCACCATATTTGTTGGGCGGCATACCTACTATGGGGCTCGCTACGTGGGATGCACGGATCAAGGCATTTTTTAGTGTGTTAAAAATGTTTGAGTATTTCTCTGAGTAAGTGCTGCTATTTAAGCTTTCTGCATTCTCTATACTTCCGTCCTTATTCATGTTGAGTTTGATTTTTATTACTAGTTCTTTTGGCTTGAAATCTAGCACTACTGGGTTAATAAATTTCTTTTCGATCTGTATTTTGATATTGTCTTTTTCAGAGAGTGTGAGAGGGATGTTCTCGTTATAAGATTGTGTAGAGCTATTATTTGTTTTGATAGTTTCTGAATCATTTTTGGAAGCGCCACCGTTGCTTTCTAGGTCTTTGAGAAGGGTATCTAATTCATCTTCTTTTTTCGGAAGCTGTTTCTTGGCAAGTTTTTTAATCTTTGATTTATGTGCTGGTGCTTTGACTTTTGTAAGTTTTTTCTTAATTATTTTTTTTGTGGAAGGTTTAGGCAAGCTCACTTTTTTCTTAGAATGAGCTTTTGATGTGTTCTTTAGATTTGTCATTTCTGATACTTTTATAATATCTACTGTGACTATTGTTTCTGGATTAGTTTCTTGATAGAAGTCAGGTAGATTGAATAAAAAAGCTGCGATCAAGAGAGCGTGTAGAACTAAAGAGTATTTTAAGGCTTTATACATTTTAAGAATCAATCTCTGTAATCAGAGAGACTTTTGAGAAGCCTGCAGAATTTAGTATTCCAATGATTTGCATTATTTTGCCATAATTTATCTCCCTATCTCCTCTCACAAACACTCTCGAATCGTATTTTTCTTTTGTAATGGCTTTGAGTTTTTTCACGAGCTCATTTCTGTTGATAGAAATGTTATTTAGATAGATATTGCCAGATTTTTGAATGGAAATAGACAAGGGCTCATCTTGTCCAGAGAGTGGTTTTGATTGAGTTTTAGGAAGGTCTACTTTTATGCCAGCAACCAACATTGGTGAGGTCACCATGAATATAATCAATAGCACTAACATTACGTCAACTAAGGGAGTGATATTGATGTTATCAATATTTCGTTTTCGACGATTTTTGCGTAGGGCATTATTCCTATTTATCACTGGGCTATTTTAGTATTGAGTCTATTTCTATTAAAAAATTATCTGAGTTGTCTTCGATTCTATCTATTTTGGCATTTAATATGTTATAGAAAACTAGTGCAGGTATTGCAGCAGCAAGACCAAGTCCCGTTGCAAACAAAGCTTCTGCTATTCCAGGAGCAACTATAGCCAAGGATGTGTTTTTTGATGCGGCAATAGATTGGAAGCTGTGCATGATCCCCCATACGGTTCCGAATAACCCTATGAATGGAGCTGCAGCTGCGATTGTAGCAAGGTAGTTTAGGCCTTGATCAAGCTTGTCAATGCATCTGTTTTTTGTTAATAAAGCAGCAGTGCTGTAATTACCTTCTTTATGAGTTTTCATTGCTGTAACAAATATTTGCTCTATAGGGGCAATGGCATGGTTCTTCAGATTATCAAAAATTTTATTTATGTTTTTTTTGCTAAAATTTCTTTCAAAATTTTTTGTTCTTTTAGATACATAGCTTACTAAAATACATTTGTGGAATATAATAGTCCAAGACCAGATTGATGCCAGGACAAGAATTAATATTGTGAATTGCACAACAATATCAGCGCCAGATACTAGCTGGATAAGAGACTTGTTGCTTCTGCTGACATGGTGACCTCTCAAATAAAGCGTGAGCATAAGAGTACGTCAGTTTATAAAATTGTAAAGTTGTTTTTGTATTACAGAAATAGCAAAGATGCTATAATTTGCTTGAAGAGTGAGATAGTGCATTATAAAATGAGATTATGAGAACTAAAACAGCAATTATAGGAATAGTACTTGATCACGAGACTCGCGTTGAGTCAGAGGGTGGTTACTCCAACCATCCTTGGTATGCACTGCGCGTGCATTATGCAAAGGCTGTAGAAAATAATGGAGGGGTTCCGGTATTGATACCATACCAAGAAAACCTTATAGATCAGTATGTTGATTTATGTGATGGGTTCATATTCCCTGGTGGCGAATATGATATTAACCCTGCATTTTATGGTAAGAGCACGGATCCAAAATCTATTCTTTCAATGGATCACAGAACGAATTTTGAAATAAAATTAATGCAAAGAGTACTGGAAGAAAACAAACCTATGCTTGGAATATGTGCTGGGGAGCAGTTGTTGAACGTTGTATTAGGTGGAACACTTTATCAGGATATAGGTAGTAGTGATATTCAAACGGATATTAATCACAGGCCAGGGGGGGACACATCTTTGGAGAGACATTATATTGATATAGAAAAAGATTCCTTGCTTTATAGTATAGTTAGAAAAGAGCGATATAAAGTTAATACGCACCACCACCAAGCAGTGCAGGATTTAGGGAAAGACTTGAGAGTTTCTGCAGTGGCTCCAGATGGGGTTATCGAGGCTATTGAGCATACAAAGCTAGCTTTCTGTTTGGGGGTAGAGTGGCACCCAGAGTATGAAACAAACGAAGATGATTCAAAAATCATTCGCTCTCTGATTCAACATGCAAAGCAATATTGCGACAAAGAATGATTCTAATAAATATCACTAAAAAAATTGCGCATTCAGGATTATGCTCCAGAAGAGACGCTAAAGAATTAGTAACTAGCGGTAAAGTCCAAATAAATGGGAAGACTGTACGTTCTCCCACTACGAAAGTTGAAGATAGCGATGCAATTCTTGTTAATAATAAGAAGCTGAAAAGGGCGGATGAATTAAAAATATGGGTATTCCACAAGCCAGTTGGATATATTACATCAAATAAAGATCCCCAGGGAAGGCCAACTATTTTTGATATATTGCCAAAAACCCTACCTCGACTTGTATCCGTGGGCCGTTTAGACATCAAATCTGAAGGTTTATTATTGCTGACGAATAATGGAGAATTAGCTCGTTATTTTGAATTGCCGGAGAACGAGCTAGAAAGGGTGTACCATGTGCGTGTTTTTGGGGCTATTAAGGAGAGTAGATTAAAGGGGCTTGAAAAAGGGTGTGTAATAGATGGCATTAAATATGGTAAAATTTTTGCTAAAATAATAAAACAAGAGAATGCAAATTCCTGGTTAGAGTTTATACTCACAGAAGGAAAGAATAGAGAAATTCGTAAGATTGTAGCGGATATGGGGCTGAGTGTAAGTAGGTTGAAAAGAGTTCAATATGCTGGTTACACGCTTGGGGCTATTAAGAAAGGCGAAATTATGCAGTCTAAAATAACAGAGGAAACATATGAAAATTATATCAGGAAAGCTGAAGGGCCATAAATTTAAAACAAAAGAAAATAGTAGCTACCGACCAATTACCGGCCGTATTAAAGAGGCTTTATTCAGTGTTCTTAGTAGCGGACAATTTATTGACTCTGAAACAAATAAATCTGTGCTCGAGGATGCAACGATAATAGATGTGTTCGGAGGTGCAGGTGCGATTACTTTCGAGGCATTTTCTAGGGGGGTTACAAAGGGAGTTATTATAGAAAAAGACGCGGATAGCTTTGCATCATTACAGCAAAACACTAAAGCTCTAGGCTTGGTTGGATCGTTGGAAGTAATACGTGGTGATGCAACAAATCTTCCTCCTGCAATATGTGGATGCTCTATAGCATTTATAGACCCTCCATTCAAAGAAGGATTAGTAGAGCGATCTGTAGAAAGCCTTGTGAAGAAAAAATGGCTTACAGAGGATGCAATTTTAGTTGTGCGCACGCATTATACAGAAAATTTTAATATAGATAAAGGGGCTGAAGAAGTTTTCTCAAGAAAGTATAACAATTCTCTGTTGAAGATTTTTAGGCTTAGGGAATTATAGTTCTATACGATTCCCCCTCAGTGACAATCTTGTTGTCTACAGTAAGATATACCACCTAGTCTTTGTGAAATTTCAAATAGCTCACCTTATGTTTCTTAAGGATTGTGTAAGGCGCTCTAAAGAGTCAGTAACCTTATAAAAAAATCTTAATATAAAGCAACTAGCTTATTGTAGTGATGGTGAGTTTGTGATACAAGATAGCGCAACTAGTAAATTGAGATACCCAATATGTTTCGCAACTACCTGAACTACTCAGATGCATTTTTAGATTCTTTATCTCCTGAAGAATTAAAAAAAATAGCTGAGAACTGTTTTACTTCAAAGACAAAGCATTATGAGGTGCTGGAAAAGGTTGTACCAAAAATGGGCTATACGCAATTCTGTGTACTGAAACATGCTGTAGAGTTGCTAGAAGATTCTGCTGTAGAGGTGATATTAGATAATTATGATTTTGATAACATGAGGGATTTAGAGGATTATCAGATTGGATACGTGTTTAGCATGTTATGGATACAAGCTAAGTATTTTAACCAAAAAGGCCTTCCAATGCGTGAAAAAAGGGAGAAGATAGCAACGATAGCAAAATTGCTTTTTGAACATAAGCAAGAGGTAACTAAGGGCGATTTAGAGATATACTCACAAGTTGCTACGCTAGAGGATCTAATTTCAGTGTTAAAAAATAGCAGTATTCCTGCGCACTACTCTATACCGGAGCACTACTATTCTGTAGATCTAGAGCCGCTACATAAAGGGCTGCGTTATTATTCAATTGAAGATGTTCTGCTAATGCGTAGTTATTCCAAAGACAAATCAGAACAAGATATAAGGCAGATTTATACTAACCTTTTAAATAGCAGTAAAGTAGCGAGCGATATAATGCATCTTGCTGCCATAAACATAATAAATGGAGATGATCTAAAAATTATATTTTCTAATAACACAGGCATGTATCTTCCTTTGCGTAATACAGTATATTCAGGAGGATTTGATGGTTTTTCGACTGAATCCATTGTTATACATGAGCTAGGGCATTATGCTTTGTTTTCTATTTTTCCAGGCAGTAATGGAGCTCCTTTTGAAACTTCAAGAATTGACCTGCAAAAAACAACTCAAGATGATATCTACGGATATTATTTAAACACAAAAGGGTCAATGTTTGCTGAGGAACTCCATGGTGATACAGATAAATTTTTCCAATATGAAAAAGGAGCTAAGCAGGTAATCGCAAAAGCAGGAGAGATGCTTGGCCTAAATAATGACGAGCTTGCCCCTTATCTGGTTAGTAAAGATTTTATACATTTTTTTAAAGATAATACTTTTATTGACTTGTTTTTAGATAATTTTGAGTTGAGAAATAACGCTATTACATTACACTCATTGAGTCGTAAGACGGTTTTTGCTGAAGCTTTGCTATCCTATCAAAAAGAAGGTATTGATGGAGTATGTGTCAATAGCACTGTAGATCTGTTTTACAATCAGGGGCAGCCCGAAATCTGTCCAACCAATTGCACAGATGTGTCTTGGGTTGCTGGTTATGATAAAGTTGTAGAGTTTGTGCAAATTTATTACTTCCCTTATATCATAGAGAAGTTTTCTGTAAATAAAGAAGAAATGCGGTTTTTAGAGAGAGTTGCAGACTTGGTAGGTCAAGCTAGAGATTTTTATGAGTGCGCTCCTTCTCCTGAGCGTTTTTCATGTCACATAGATTGTTACTACAACGGTTATTATAGAGAGTTAATTGTGAGATATGCAGAGTTGAAAGCTAATGATGCGTCTCCAGAGATCCTAAGTTCTTTCTCTGGCCTTACAGAATACTGGCAGGACCATATTTCACCTATTATTGAAGAAGCAAGAGTAGAATATTTATCAGGTCAGCCTTCTTCATTAGACTTTTCTTACCCTTCAGTATAAGTAATATAACGAAGCTTTGTGAAATGCTGTGTTGATGCTATCCTGGCGATTGTATTATTAATAATAATCAATCTACCAATGTCCTCAGATACAGAAGTAAAAAAGCCCTAGAAATCATTCTGGGTTGGATTGGTGCAGATGTAAATAGGCCAGGTCTTCTCGTATAATACGCCAAATAATATTATCTAGGGGTACAGGCATCTATTCTCGGTGTATCAGCAAAATCCAGATATCATTTTGAGGGCTCTTCGTTCAATAAAGATGTAGGTGGTGAGCAGCTCATTACAGAAGTAAAGAATAGATAAACTCGCTGAAGAAGTTTTCTCAAGAAAGTATAACAATTCTCTGTTGAAGATTTTTAGGCTTAGGGTTTTAATGTAACAGTATGATCTTTGAGTGAGAGTTTTTATACGGCACCATCACTTGGAAATATGTTTTGGGGGGGGTGGTACAATAACCTTAAAAGGTGGTGTTTTTTAGTTACTAAGAGGATTATATGAAAGTAATTGTGGTAGGAGCTGGTCCTTCAGGTGTGGCATATGCAAATGCAATGAGGGAGAAGGGGCATGAAGTTACAGTTCTGTAAGCAAACGAAGAAGTAGGTGGGAGAACTAGAAGCGTAGAATTCGCAGGTGGGAGGCATGCTGTTGGAGCTGCGTACGACCACTACTCTTATGTTGATGAAGGTGTTATAAATTTTCCTGCAGGAACCAAGAAAATCCCTCTGGAAGAAATCATCTGTTTTACAAAAGACGGTAGGGATATTAGCAAAGAAATAGCTCCTATGGTGGAGACGTATCTTGGTGGAAATACTGATCAAACATAGATCGAAGAGTCTTGTGAAGGTAAATCTGACGAAGTCGTAGAGTATTTTGAATCTAAAATAGAAGCAGATGGACTTTCTTCAAGGGTTCTGGACGGCCTGCCTGACCTTGAATATCGAATTGGTACAAACATAGACGTTATAGGGAAAGAGGCTGAAAATATATATGTTGGTACTGCCATGCATGAGCATGTAAAATCTGAAGCAGAAAAACTAGATGTGAAAACAAGTTCTGTTGTGACAGGAATTGAGCAGTCTGATGGTAGGGGTAAGAGTGAGCTATAATTCTCCTGGAGGAGAAGAAGTGTTAGAGGCGGACCACGTGCATGTTGCTGTGCCAGCAGCGGTTGTGGATAATATAAAATTTGAACCTGGTCTTATCGCAGATCACAAACAAGCTTTTGATTCTACAGTAACAACAAAAGTACATAGAGTACTTCTAGACTATGCTCCTGAGCATATTGCTAGTTCAGGAATTAGGGATGCCGGAGAAGCAATAATGATGGTATCAGATAAACTAGGAAACTTTCAGGTAGAAAAAGCCTGCGTTTGAATAGGGGAATGTTATATCCGTGTTGCTCTCTGGTGATTCTGCTGAGGCGGCTGCATCCATCATAGAGAAAGAGGGAGTAGCTGCTCTTAAAGGGGATGTTGCTGATGCTATTGCAGGAGACTACAAGGATCTGAAATCCCCTCGTGATGTTATGGTGAAATCTTGGCAGGACGACCCTACAGCTGGAGGAGCATGGGTTTCATAACATAATCGTGGCCAAAGGATGTTGGCAGCAAAGCCTCTTGGAGATGTTTCTTTTAGCGGAGACTATCTAGGATTTGATTGTAAAAAAGGGGAGTCCGGGAAAAGCGTGTGTTCAGATTTCTCTGGATCAGTTCATGGTGCAGTTATTGCTGGTAGAAACCAAGAAACTAACTCATGATAGGCATGTAGGAAAAGAAGTAGAAGGGAAGCAGTCAGGGGCATGGCCTTTACCTGGTGCGGATGCATCTGAGATGTGGCAGGATAGTTATGCGAGCTCGTTACATGAAACAGAGGCATCGTTGAGTCCAAGACTGGGGGAGTCTGTGGCATCCATAGCGATGCTTCTTTGTCTCTCGCGGGGTCTGTGCAGGACTAATATTCTAGGGAAATGCAGAGGGTCTAATGTGAGGAGTGCACCAAGATATGTAAGGCAAGAAACTGCTAAAAAAGAGGCATCTGAAATAGGTTTGAATATATTCCATAGACGCCCTAAAGTTAAAAAAGCAAAATTTGATAAACAAGTAGCTGCATCGCAGCGTAGTGCAAAGAAAGATAATCATAAGGCCAAACCAAATTCTAGGAATTCTAAGGGAGGTGGGAGGAAGTCGAATCACAGATAGATTCGGCGTGATAAGAAAAAGTTGTGAAATAGTTTGTTGATGCTATCCTGACGGTCGTATTATTAATTAAGCTATCTTCCAATGCCCTCAGATATAGAAGCAAAAAAAGCGCTAGAAACCATTTTGAGTTGGATTGGTGAAGATATAAATAGGCCAGGTCTTCGTAATACGTCAAATAAGATTATCGAGGGATACAGGCATCTCTTCTCGGGGTATCAGCAAAATCCAGATAGCATTATTGAGGACTCTTCGTTCAATAAAGATATAGATGGTGATCAGATCGTTGTTTTAAAAGGAATCCGGTTCAATTCATTTTGTGAGCACCATTTCTTGCCTTTCAGCGGCTCTATAGATATCGCTTACTTGCCGACAAATGGCGTGGTGGGTTTTGGTAGGATTATTAGAGTCATCGAAATATTCACCAAGAGATTGCAATTGCAGGAGAGAATGACTCAAGAAATTGCTGCCTCATTGTTAAAAAATCTACGTTCCGAAGGCGTGGTAGTGTGTGTAAAAGCAAAGCATTCTTGCTTGAATATGTTCTCTAAAGAGGCGGACCCTGTGGTTTGCACAGAAAAAACACTTGGAGAATTTAAGAATAATGATATGTTGATGAGAAAGTTTCATAATATTAAAAACGAGATAATCAAAGATGAAGTATAACGTAGCGATAGTAGGAGCGACAGGGAGTGTTGGATCAAATATGCTTAAGATACTAGGAGAGAGGAACTTTCCTGTTGGTAATGTATATGCTTTAGCCTCTAGTAGATCTATAGGAAAGGAAGTGTCTTTTGGAGAAGAGAAAATCGTAAAAGTAGATGCTCTAGAAAATTTTGATTTCTCGAAATCAGATATAGTTTTCTTTTCTACTAAATCTTCTTTATCTGCAAAATATGCTCCGATTGCAGCTAGTGCAGGAAATATAGTTATTGATAATACTTCTCATTTTAGAATGGATAAAGATGTTCCTTTAGTTGTTCCCGAAGTGAATGAAGAGCAAATAAATTTCTTTGATAAAAAGAAGATAATTTCAAATCCAAACTGCGTTGCCATTCCTGTTGCGGTGGCGCTGAAACCATTGCATGATTTATATGGTATTGATAGGGTGGTGCTATCATCATACCAATCAGTTTCTGGTGCGGGGAAGCAAGGAATGGATGAGCTATTTGAGCAAACAAAAGGAACTTATGTTTATAAAAAAATTCCTGCTGAGAAATTTAAAAAGCAAATTTGTTTTAATCTAATACCTCAAATAGATTCTATTGAGGAGAGTGGATTTACAGGGGAAGAAACAAAAGTGATAAATGAATTGAGAAAGATTTTTGATTCTAAGATCGATGTTGTTCCTACATGTGTGCGTGTGCCTGTGTTTATTGGACATAGTGTTTCTGTGGTCGTTGAATTCAAAAAAGATGTAGATTTAGAGTCTGCGAAAAAGGCCTTGAGTAAAGCAAAAGGTGTGAAAGTTACGGATTTACAAGATCCTTATAAATATGCCACTCCTTTTGAATATGCAGGTAAAGATGATGTGTATGTTTCTCGTGTGAGAAAAGATCCTTCCAAGAAAAATGCATTATGCCTTTGGATTGTATCTGATAATCTAAGGAAAGGAGCGGCTTTGAACGCAGTGCAAATCGCAGAAGCTTTGGTGGAGAAATACCTATAGTCTCAAAGATGGATAAAGTAAATTTAAAGCAGAAGTTCGGGTTGTTTGTAGATACCTGGAACCCTAAAATTGTTGGAGAGCTAAACAACAACTATGTCAAATTAGCGAAGTTTAAAGGAGAGTTCGTCTGGCATAAACATGAAGATGAAGATGAAATGTTCTTAGTTATAAAGGGGCAATTGTTGATAAAGCTTCGTGATAGGGATGTAAACCTTTCTGAGGGAGAATTTTTTATAGTTCCAAAGGGTATGGAGCATCTACCTATTGCTCAAGAAGAGGTCCATGTGGTCTTGTTCGAGCCTAAGTCAGTTTTAAATACGGGCGATAAAAAGAATAGCAAAACAGTTGAAAAGTTGAAGTGGATATAAGTCAAATCAACAAGAGGTAATTGCGAGAGAGGGCTGGTGCACTCGAGACGATTCGAACGTCCGACCCTTGCCCTCGGAAGACAATGCTCTATCCAGCTGAGCTACGAGTGCTCTTCGTATTTAATGCTTAGTATTTCATATTCCTTGATGCCTGTTGGTGCGTGAACTTCTACTGTGTTACCTACAGATTTACCAATCATTGCTCTAGCAAGGGGGGAGGAGACGGATATCTTTCTTTGTGCGATATCGGATTCGTATTCACCCACTATTTGATATAAGCTTTCTTTTTCTGTATCCACATCGACGATCTTTACATTTGCACCAAATTTCACTGTATCACCAGAAATTTTGGTAAGGTCTATAACATCCGATCTAGCTATTTTATCTTCAAGCTCTTCGATTTTTCCTTCTATGAAGCTTTGGCGTTCTCTTGCGGATTTATATTCTGCATTTTCTGATAAATCACCTAATGCTCTAGCTTCTGCAATTGCCTTAATAATTTCTGGTCTGTCTTTTGTTTTTAATCCTAGCAATCTTTCGTTGATTTCTTTGAATCCTTTCTCTGTAACTGGAAGTTTATTCATGTTGCCTACCTACTAAATATCTAATGTAATTGCTAAATGAGAGGGATTAGTTATTTGATTTATCCATACTTGTACGCTATCATCCGAGTGATACCAGTCATCATAAAGTATGCACTTTACGATACCTTTATAGCAAATATTAATCCCTATATCAATAAAAAATGGAGATAAGCACTAATTTTATAGAAAGGCTGAAGGGTCAAATAAACATCTCTGACCTGGTTTCTAAAAGGGTAAAATTAACAAAAAAAGGGAAAGATTATTTTGGTAGATGCCCTTTCCATGGAGAAAAAACACCTTCTTTTTCGGTAAATGATACCAAGCAGTTTTACCATTGTTTTGGCTGTGGTGCTAATGGCGATATAATAAATTTTGTTGAGCAAACAGAGAATTTGGACTTTGGAGAAGCCGTGAAGCATCTGGCGAAATCTTATAATATACCTGTTCCTGAAAACGCAAAACCCGTATCTAAAGCAGAATTCACGATAGATAAGATTAATGTAGAGGCTGCTAAATGGTTTCATAGAAATCTTCGTTCTCAAGAGGCTATTCAATCTGTTAATTATCTGCATAATAGAGAGATATCGAATGAATATATCAAATCTTTCTTCTTAGGGTATGCGCCAAATACAAAAAATTCATTGATATCCTATTTGAAATCTCGTGGATATTCAGAGAGTGATCTTAGGAAAAGTGGTTTGATAACAATATTAGATAATGGACAAATAATAGATAAGTTTAGAGGTAGGGTAATGTTCCCTATTGTAAACTTTAAGGGTAAAATTATTGCTTTCGGAGGAAGAGCTATCGAGAAGGATGCGCAGCCTAAATATCTGAATTCTCCAGAAACGGAGGTGTTCCACAAGAAGCAAGTCTTATATAATGAGAACACATTATTTAAAGAGCTAAGATCAGCGAAACAAGTCTATATTGTTGAGGGATATACGGATGTTATTTCCCTGTATATGGCAGGAATAAAAAATGTTGTGGCGACACTGGGTACATCTGTATCAGAATTCCATATAAAAAAGCTTTGGAAAATGTCGGAAGCACCTACCGTATGTATGGATGGAGATTCTGCAGGAATGAAAGCTATGGCTAGAGTAATCGACGTTGTGCTTCCTATTTTGAAGCCTGGATATTCGGTGAATTTTATAAAAATGCCCGAAGGTTTAGATCCAGATGATGTTGTGAAAAATCATGGTGTGTCTTATTTGAAAAATTTATTTGAGCATAAAATAGATTTATGTGAGGCAATATGGAATTTGTACATATCAACGGCAGATCTCAAGACCCCAGAAAAGCAAGCCATGTTAAAAAAGCGCTTTCAAGATTCATCAGATAGAATAGAAGATGTAAATGTAAGAAAATTTTACAACCAATACTTTAATAATAAATTGTTTGAATTTTTTAGAGGTAGAAACTCTATTAAAAGCAGAAAGCTTACTGCTTCTAAAAGCAAGGTAGAATCTCTATCTCAATTAGAAAGAGCTGCCTTAAATTTATTGGCACTTATCATGGAGACTCCAAGTCTTATGATAAACGATAAGGTGCATGATGAGTTCTTTGCAATAACTCTGGATTCAGAGTATTTTCACAAAATATATTCTGCTATTTCTTTTGTTTATTCTGAGATCTCCAGAAACGAAAAAATCGATGATTTTGATTCTAGATTTAAATCTTTGTTGAATGACAAGTTAGATTTTTCTATAATCAAGCACTTATCTGGAGCGCATACTCATTTTTTGGATAAAATCAGTGTGAAAGATATTAATAATATGTTAATGTCGTGGGACCAAACTTTTGCATGTTATAGCTTAGAGGTGCTAAAGGATGAATACAGGAAGTCTGTACAGTCTTTAGATGAAGGATCTATGGAGATAGCGGCAAATTTGAAGAAGCAAATAATTGAAACGGAGAGCTGGATAAGCTCATTGTCTGAATAATAGGAAATTTATATGACTGGAAAAGAAATTAAAATCACAAATGAAGCAATTGAAAATGCAATAAAAAAGCTTATTGCATTCGGAAAAAACAAAGGGCTTCTAGAGGTAGAAAGCATATATAAATTGGTTTCTCCAGAGATTGTAGACCAGGGGTTTATTGATCATGTAATGACCTCTATTGAGAAAGCAGGTGTTACAATATTAAATAATGAAGTTGCGAAAGGCGATGACGACACCACTGTAGAGTCGGATGATGATGCGGACGTAGAGCCAGAAGCTACTGCTACTATTAGTGCCCCTACAGAAACAACAGATGATCCAGTAAGAATGTATCTGAAAGATATGGGAGGAGTTCACCTTCTATCCAGAGCTGGAGAAATTGAGATAGCGAAGCGTATAGAATTTGGTAAAAGTGAGATGCTTAGCGCGTTATGTGAATTCCCACTTGCCATGAATCAATTTATTGATTGGTATGAGAACCTAGTAAACGAAAAGATTATGCTTAGAGACATAATAGACCTTGAGGCTTTAGCTGGAGATAAGGCAGTAAGCGGAGATGTAGAGGGTGAAGAAAAGGAATTTGGTGATGTTCCAATAGAAGTAGAAAAAAACAGTATAACGGATAGCGGAGAATCTGATGATTTTGAAGAGGATGAAGACGAAGATGAAGAAGGCACATCAAATATGTCAGTCATAGCTTTAGAAGCTTCTGTGTTCCCAGAAACAATAGAGAAATTTAAAGAAATTGCCAAGCTATGTGAGCAGTTATTTAGCTTTCTTAAGAAGCAAAAAGGTAAAGAAAATTATACAGAAAGTGAGAAGTATAAGAGTATTATCTCTCAGATTACAGGGAATATTAAAGAGCTACATATTAACGACAAAAGTATAGAAGAAATCGTGGATGCTTTATACGGGTATAATCGTAGAATCGTGAATCTTGAATCTGATTTCTTGAAGCTTGCAGAGAGTAATGGAGTAGAAAGAAAAGAATTCTTAAGTCAATTTTTTGGCAAATCTTTAGTGGATGAATGGCTCACGGAAATGGAGAAGAAAGGCTCTAAGGCTTGGAAGAAATTCATCGAGTCACAAAGAAATTCTATTAGTGATATACAAGAAGACATGCAAGAAATCAGTGATGATGTAGGTCTTCCTGTGCAAGAATTCAAGAAGCTTGTCCTAGCTGTGCAAAAAGGTGAAAGAAAAACTACAAAAGCTAAAAAAGAAATGATCGAAGCCAACCTCAGATTGGTGATATCTATTGCTAAGAAATATGCTAATAGAGGGCTACAATTCCTAGACCTTATTCAGGAAGGTAATATAGGTTTGATGAAAGCTGTAGATAAATTTGAATATAGAAGAGGGTATAAATTCTCTACATATGCAACATGGTGGATTCGTCAGGCTATTACTAGATCTATTGCAGACCAGGCGCGTACAATCAGGATCCCAGTACATATGATTGAAACTATCAATAAAATTATTCGTACTGGTAGACAGATGTTCTACGAGTTGGGGTATGAGCCAACACCAGCAGAAATTGCAGAAAGACTCTCTATGCCTTTGGAAAAAGTGAAAAAGGTTATGAAAATTGCAAAAGAGCCCGTAAGTTTAGAAAACCCAGTGGGTGATACTGATGAGGGAAGTGTGCTTGGTGATTTTGTTGCTGATGATAATGCAACTCTGCCTGTAGAAGCTGCGGTTCAAACTAACTTACGTGAAATGACTACTAGAATCCTTTCTGGGTTAACACCAAGAGAAGAAAGGGTATTGCGTATGCGTTTTGGAATTGGCATGAGTACAGATCATACTTTGGAAGAAGTTGGGCAGCAGTTTTCTGTGACAAGAGAGAGAATTAGGCAGATTGAGGCAAAAGCTTTGAGGAAGTTAAAGCATCCAAGTCGTTCCAAGATACTAAGAAGTTTTTTGAATATTCTGTAGATAAATGATGGCGCGTCCTGAGAGATTCGAACTCCCGACCTACAGATTAGAAGTCTGTTGCTCTATCCAGCTGAGCTAAGGACGCAGTTATTATGATGTACTACTATAATCAAGATACTAATATAGCCAGACGATTTCTACCATATAATTCCCTAAGTGGCAATTATAAAGTTCTTATACTGCTGAGCTTACTTGCATTTATGCTCTTTTCTGCGCTAGTATCTGCATTTGCAGAGGGAAATAATTCATATGTAGTTGATGCTGATACGGTAGAATATGACAATATTCAAAATATTCTTGTTGCTAGAGGGAATGTAGATGTTGTCAGAGAAGACTATCGCTTGAAATCAGATAAGATTATATACTATAAGAATACTAATAGAGCATATGCCTATGGAAATGTTCAAGTAATATATAAAAATGAAGACACTATAAATTCTGACTTTGTTGAGTTAGATAACAATGCTAAGGAGCTTATAGCATATATGGCTAACGCTCTTCTAGACAAAGAAAATCGTTTTATTGCAGAAACTGTTCATTACCATCATGAAGGTGTTACTGTATTTAAGAAGGTGTCGTACACTCCATGTCCTGTATGCGAAGGTAGAAAGCCACAATGGCAAATCAGAGCATCAAAGGTTGTATATGAAAAGGAGAAGGATACATCATATTGGAATAATATATTCAAAATATACGGTGTTCCAGTATTCTACCTTCCTTATATGAGGGCTCCTTCGCCAGATTCTCCTTATAAAAGTGGCTTTATCATACCAAGCAAATATAAATCTAATAGAGTATACGGTCATTCGATTACTGTGCCGTATTATTTTAGAATTGCTGATAATAAAGATTTGCTATACTCGCCAATGATTACTTCAAAAAATGGCATAATACATCAAGCAAAATTTAGACATTTATTAGAGAAGGGCAGATATTCTTTATCGGGAAACTATATCAAAACTAAAAAAACTTCTGTATCAGGAGTGACAGAGAATAGATATCATGTCGAAAGTGAACTCTCTTATGGATTTAATGATAGATGGAGTGTGAATGCTAAGTTAGATAGAGTTTCTGATAAAGCATATCTCCATAATTACTGGGAGGAGTCACCAAACTATTTGAACTCTAATATAGAGTTGCTCTATAGGAATGGGTATGATTATGGGTCAATAGAGAGTTATGCATTTCAGGGATTAAGAAGTACGGATTCTAAGGGTTCTGATGTTATAGTGTTGCCATTATTAAGCTATCATAAATCTTTTGCGAAAGGGTATGGTAATTATACTTTTGACTATAATGCTGTGAATATTTTGAGAGATTCAGGCGTAAAGAGTAACCGCGCTTCAGCTAATGTTGCATGGGATAAAACATATTATTATAACTATCAAGAAATCAAAATAAGGCCTAATATACAAGTTGATATTTATAACTTTCAAAATAAAAATAAGGCAGATGCTTTGAGCGCTTCATCAAGAAGTAAGAATCAGGTAATTCGATCTGTGCCATCCTTAGAGTTCACATGGAAATATCCACTAATTAGTAAGCAGGAGAAAGGAGAATTTTACCTAGAGCCTACAATAGATATGATAGTAAGCTCGAATAATTCTCAAAATGATAAAATAATAAATGAGGATAGCCAGGAAGTTGAAATTTCTGATTCTAATTTATTCAGCAGAAATAGATATGCTGGTTTTGATAGAATTGAGACTGGTACAAGAGTAAATTATGGAGTGTTTGCTTCTGGTGTTCTGTCAGATGACTTTGGATATACTGCTCTAGTAGGTCAAAGTTATAGAATGGTTAAGGATGATAACTATACCGAAGACAGTGGAATGTATAACCGACATTTCTCTGATTATGTTGGTAGGGTAGGTATGGATTTATCAAAGAATTTAGAATTATATCTTCGTACCAGAATTGATGCAAAGAGCTATGATATGAGAAGGGGAGAGATTGGTGCTAATATAGGTTTTGATATTGGAGGGAAAAGTAATATAGATCGTGTTTCTTTCGGGGGAAGGCATATACATTATAATTATCTCTCTACAGCTAATTCTAATAAGGTGAATAAATCTACATCGATAAATAGCAGAATAGATTTTGCTAAAGAATGGTTTCTTGGGGCAGAAGTAACTCGTAATGGCACTAGGAATACAAATTTTCTGGTGGGGTCTAGAATAGACCTTGGATATAAAGGGGAATGTTCAACTTTCAAAATCTCTCTTTTTAATGATTACACAAAAGATCTGACCAGGGGAATTAAGCCTACAAGAGGGTTTTCTCTTGACTTCGAGGTGCATCTAAAGAATATTAATTGACGTAAATGAGGTTAAGTTAAGTAATGAAACAGATAATTTTTGCTATACTATTTCTTTTGAGTTGCAATACATGTTTTGCAGACAACCAGATTGTGGCAATAGTTGATAAAGAAATTATCACTAAAAATGATTTGGATGAAAGAGTTAAGGCTACTTTAGAAAGCAATCCCGATGCATCTAAGGTAAGAGAGGGTGAGCTTCTCTCGAATGTATTAAATTCAATGATTAATGAGAAAGTATTTGTGCAAGAAGCACAAAGGTTAGGTATAGATCCTTCAAAGAAGGAGATAGAGTCTGTTGTAAGAAATATTGAAACAAGCAAGGGAATGAAGAAGGGTGAGCTTCTTAAAGATTTATCAAGTAAGGGGCTATCAACCGAAGCTTTTTTAGGTCAATTGAAGACCAATATTATATGGGATAGCCTGTTATCTCAGGTTATTTCTGGTAAAATTGAAGTGTCTAACCAAGAAGTATTGAACCTTATCAGTAACTCGAAGCCTGAAAAAGTTTATATAGATGCTTATATAGCAAGCGTTGATACGAAAAATAAATTAGATTATCAGAGTTTAAAAAATATTAGAAATAATACGAAGTATTGCTCATCCTTGGATCACATAAATAGTAAAGAAATCAGAATAGATAAAGTGACTTCAAATTTACAAGAAATTAAGGGTCTGAAGACTAAAAAGATTATTTCGGATATGCAAAAAGGTGAAGTATCTCCCATATATGATGATATGGGGAGAAGTAAATTTGCAGTGGTATGCAATAAGAAATACGATATGAATACCACCGAAATGTCTGCTTTCGATAATATGATCAGGCAACAAAAGATTTCTGTGCAAGCTGATTATTATATGCAAAATTTGAAGAAGAAGAAATTCATAGAAATATATGATTTTTAATGGCTAATGATTTCGAAAAATATGGGGTTCGCCCTTCTAAGAAATTAGGTCAAAACTTTCTCATTGATAAAAATATCTCCAGTAAAATTGCAAGACAGCTATCACGTCCTGAGGGCAAGATTGTTATGGAAATAGGTTGTGGATTAGGAGGCTTAACAGAGCATTTACTAGAATTGCCAATACAAAAGCTAATAGCTGTTGAGTATGATAGGGCGTGTATAAAATACCTTCATGACCTGCAAGAGAATAACTCAAAAATACAAATTGTTGCAGAAGATGCTTTGCGTATAGATGAGAACGCTTTGGTAGAGGGTAATAGGTTTAGTATAGTTTCAAACTTGCCTTATAATATCTCAGTGGTTTTGTTGATTAAATGGTTAGATAAGCTCTCTTCAATTGATGAAATGGTTTTGATGTTTCAAAAAGAAGTGGCGGAGCGCATAGCTGCAAAGCCAGGGAGCAAGGTATATGGTATAGTTTCTGTTCTAGCGCAATATATGTGCAATATTGAATATTGTTTTGATGTTCCTCCTACGGTATTTTATCCCCCGCCAAAAGTGATGTCAGGCATTGTTAGGGTGGTGCCAAAAAAAATGGATGAAGAGAGAATCATAACGTATCAAAAAATCAAAATGTTGTGCAATAAAGTATTTAATCAACGTCGTAAAATGCTTCGCAACACTCTGAAAGATATATTTGAGGACCCTGAAAAAGAACTTCAATCTATAGGTTTAAATGGCCAAATGCGACCAGAAGAATTATCTGTAGAGGATTTTGAGAGACTGGTGAAACGAGGTCTATAGGTTGAATGTGGGGTGCCGGTCATAGTGTCTAGTGAGTTCACATATAGGCATATCAAGTGAACATAAAGTTGACTTTTATTAAGATGCATAAAACAATGCCTCGTGAATCTACATATAAAAATATTTAAGGTACATTAAATGGATTTAAACAAGTTAAGCGATTCTTCTTTAAAAAGATTAGACAGAAGAACTATCGGTAAAATGGCAGAAGATGCGTTGCAACATAAAGACTATGGGG
>Ga0206124_10000993_pt1 | contig 22801 bp, 17 predicted proteins | sample Helgoland_Spring_3_FD_148671 | JGI IMG/M metagenome (GOLD analysis project Ga0206124, IMG submission 148671) | Pelagic subsurface seawater microbial communities from Kabeltonne, Helgoland, North Sea - Helgoland_Spring_Bloom_20160321_2 | ecosystem: Environmental > Aquatic > Marine > Epipelagic ... | reverse complement strand
TTTTTTATGAACAAGCAAAAGGAACGTATCTTTCAAAGATGCATAATAAAGTCTTGAACACAAAAGAAAAAGGGTTTAAAAAATCTAAATTAAAAAATTACAAAAATAGTTCTTTGCGTGATGCTAAAAAAAGTGACACTTTACTAGCTAAAGCTAAAGATGCTGGTGGGATGGCACAAGCGTATTATGTTCGACACTATGAACTTGGGAATATCAGTGATAATATAGTTAAACGTGAAGACGAAGTGCATCATCAAATGTTGAGCAGAAGGTCAAAGTTAAGAGAAGAACAAAGAGCCAATTATGTAGATGCTAAAAACCTTCTCTATGAGGTAAGAGATAACAGAAAAAAAATGCAAGAAAGACGAGATGGTCTTCGAGCAGAAGGAAGAGTTGTTACTATAGGTAGTGCCATATGGAATGCTGTAAAATTTGGTACTGTAGCTGGCGGAATTAAGTTTTTATCTTTTGGTACAAAAAAGTTTGTTCCTAAAAAAGATGGAAGAGGAAAAGTAAGTGATGAAAAATTTGAATTAGACTTAGAAACCGGGAAATCAGAAAGAAGAATTGATGACGGACCTTGGGTTCAAAGCTTAGCTCATCAAATGAAAGATATAATGGCAGAGTTTTGGGCAAAAATAAAGAAGAGATCAAAAACAATTTGGGGTAAAATTTCTGCTGCTCTTGGCTCTTTCAAAAAATTTGTAGAATTGGCCAGAGGAGTCTTTTCTGCAACCGCAACTTGGCTTGGTGGCTTAAGTATTCTTCTTCCCCCAATGGCCACTGTATTTGCCCCTATTAGCGCCTTCCTTTCTTGGTTATCATCAATCTTCAAAGGAATTAATATTGGAGCAACTGCTTTGAAATTAGTTGCAGACGGTATTGCAAACCTTACTAACTCTGACCCAAGCTTGTTTACTGAATTAAGAGGTGAATTATACGGGAGTGTTGCTAAAGGAGCCTCTGAGGGCACATCTCTTGGGGCTAATCAAGCCTGGTCAAACGGTAGAAAAACACTAAATAATCGCAATCAAGGAGAATATGTTCAATCTGATTTAGACAGAATAAGAAACGGTCACGATAAATCTGTTAAGACAGAGCTAGATAAAACTACCGTTATAGACAAAGAATCTTCGGCTAAAAATAATTTATTTGGTCATAAATATGAAAATAGAATTTCAAAAACTGGTCTTGGCGAAGATGCGCCAAAAGGAGAACTAGAAAGGTTTAAATCTATGAGCGCTAAAGATCAAGAAGCAGAATTAACTAGTATAAATGATGAAATTAATAGAAGTGAACACTGGGGAGGTGCCAACAGCGTTTCTGAAGAAGAGTTAAATCAATTAAAGTTAAAAAAGAATTTATATGAAAATTATGAAAATACAAATAAAACAGGAGATGATATTGGTTATGTAATTGGTGACGTAACTACTGATATTGGCTCAGATGTTTTATTAAATGTATTACCAACTGTTGGTAATGAAAGTATGGACAGAAACGATGTAAATTATAACCAAGATTATGACGGTCAACAAACGGGTAAAAACACCAAAGGACAAAAAGAAATAAACATTAAAGACGCGGCCAAAAGAAAGCGATTAAAAGATGCATTACGAACACTTGAAGAAAAAGGTCATGAAAAAGCGAAAGGCTTACAGGAGAAATTAAACCTATTTAAATCCCCACCAAGTTTACCTGAACTATCTGAAGTTCCTGAAAGTGATAAAAAAGCAAGAAATGAGACCAATAACATGTCTAAAGAAATACCTAATGTTATTAATAAAACAAAAGAATTGGCAGAAGGAGGAACACATTCATAGAAAATATTCTCTTTATAAAAAATTTATTTTTTTGAGTTTGAAAAGTGATATTAAAGTTGAACAAAAAGAAGCATCAATAGAAGAATCATTACTTAATCAATGTGATTTCAGCTTTCAATCAATCATAGATACTATGAATTTTTGGCCTAAAAGAGAACAGGAATTGGCAAATAAAAACCTATTTAATTACAGAACTGTTCAATTAGAACATACAACTAATTAAATTAATTTAGTATATTGGTAACATCTAATTCTAGATTAAATGTATGGCTGCTCAAAAAGGACTTGTAAAAAAAAAAGAGGTAAAAAACTCATCTCAAGAGAGTCCATTTCAACCCCAAAATGACTTAGCGGTTCAATTAATGGACAATCGTCCTGAAGCCATACAACTACAACAAATTCAAGAGTCTGCAGATAATGGCATACTTAATGATGAAATAGCTCAATTACAAGCTACAGCCGACGCTTCTAGCACTTCAACAGCACCTTTTCAATTTAAAGAAAATAATACCGGACTTCCAGATAATCTAAAATCGGGAATGGAAAATCTTTCTGGAATGTCTTTAGACCATGTAAAAGTACATCGAAATTCAGATAAACCAGCAGCAGTTCAAGCGCATGCCTATGCCCAAGGTTCAGATATTCACCTAGCTTCTGGCCAAGAAAAACACTTACCTCATGAATTGGGCCATGTAGTACAACAAGCAGAAGGCAGAGTAAGACCAACAACTTCTGTTAACGGCATGGCAGTAAATGATAGCACAACTCTAGAAAAGGAGGCTGATAGCATGGGGGCGAGGGCTTTACAACGAGTCAGCAAAAACAATTCTTCAGCTCTTGAAATAAAAGATAAAATTGTTAATAATTCACCGGTACAAAGAGTAGAAGCAACACCAGCGACAAAGGCCTCTAAAGGTGCTGCTTCAAAATTAGCTGCTATGAAGAGGATAAGAGAAGCAAGAAAATTAGCAAGACCAGCTCCAGCAGCAGCAACACCTGCTCCAACAGCACCAGCGACAAAGGCCTCTAAAGGTGCTGCTTCAAAATTAGCTGCTATGAAGAGGATAAGAGAAGCAAGAAAATTAGCAAGACCTGCTCCAACAGCAGCAACAGCTGCTCCAGCAACACCTGCTCCAACAGCAGCAACAGCTGCTCCAACAGCAGCAACACCTGCTCCAACAGCAGCAACACCTGCTCCAACAGCAGCAACACCTGTCCCAGCAACAGCTGCTCCAGCAACAGCTGCTCCAGCAACACCTGCTCCAACAGCAGCAACACCTACTCCAACAGCAGCAACACCTGCAAGCAAATCAGGTTTCCATAAGAATAAGGAAGGATACCAAGGTCAAAAAGAAACTGATGATAATACCTTAGGTAATTTAGACTCTGACGATACTTATCTTAATGGTGCTGACGAGGGAATTCTTGAAACTACAATTCTTGAAACAAATGAGCAATTTGGTGCATGGGACGGAGTAGATGGCGCTATTAAAGATGAAGCAATAAAAGAGAAAGATTCTTCTGGAAAGATTTTGCACGGATCTGCTGAATTAACTAGTGATAACCTTGAGTGGAGAGATGAAGGTGCTGATATATGGGATAATAAAGTACAAAGAAGTGATGCTGAACAGCAAAAATGGTTGATTAACAACGGTCACATCAAAGCAAAATCAGATGATAAATATGAAGGAATTAAAGATGAAAAAGGTAAAGCAAAAAATGTTAAAGAGGCTAAAGAAAAGGATTTAAATGAAAAAGCTAAAAACAAAATAGCTAAACTAAAAGGCGAAGAAGCCACAAAGGATGCTGTAACAAGTAGTATCAGCACCTTAATTGGTTTTGCCCGTGTCCCTTCCATTATCAAAAAATTTAAGTCTGATGATAATTTTGATAAATTTGAAGCTGCGACTAGCACCGCTGAAATGCTTGCAAATACAACTTCAACCTCTGCTAAAATAGCTAATGCTGTTGATGGAGGTTCAAATGCTGCCGCTGATAATACTGCAAAAATTTCTGAATTTACTGGAGGACTCTTTAAAAACCTAAAAGAGGGAATGCAGATTATTAAAGATCTTAAGGGTGCCTATGACAAATACAAATTAATTAATGATCAGGGGGGTAATACTTCTGATGCTAAAAAAGAAGCTGTTTTGATTGTTTTAAATGGTACATTGTCAACTGCTCAAGCCGTTATGACAAAAATAAATGAGGCTCAAAAAGCATTTGGAAGTTTAATAAGTGGCGGTGTCGCTGCCTCAATTCCAGGTATTGGAATTGCTATGACTTTTATTTCAATGGCTAATAGAGTTTTATCTTTAGTTCAAAACCGTAATTTAAAAACTCAGTCAGTAGCAGAAACATCACATAAAAGTTACATTTTGAGTAAGGTTTCAGAGGATAAGTTACCACTAGCAAAATCGAAAATGAATGATTCAGATTTTCATTTACAAATAAAGGCTGCTGCTGAAAAACGACAATTAGAAAGAGATAATCCTGGTTTATTTGATAAATTCAAGGAAGCTCAAGAATCCGGAAATCAGGCTTTAAAAGAAAGATTAATTAAACGATTCCCTAGTAATTATAATAAGATTAATAGCCTGAAAAGTAATAGTCTTTTAAAGGGTGAGGTTGGTTTTAATGAACTTTATAATGATCTAGGTTTGGCACCTTGTGGAATTACAAAGGAAATGCTTGATGAAATAATTGATGACCAAACTTTAATAAATCACCTCTCTGAAATTAAAGTAAAGCGCCAGAAAGAGGCGAGCATTGGACTTTTTACTGATATTCTTGATTTAGCTGCTGATATAGCAGTATTAAGTGGTGCTGGTGCCGCAGTTGGAGGGGGCTTAAAGGCCGGAAACGCAGCTTTTAAAGGCGCAAGAAAAGTTGGAAAGGCTGTCAAGCAAGGTAGTCGAGATTCTGGCGAAGAAACTTTTGAAAGCGGTGGCGGAGGTAAACATTTTTATAATTTTGGAGCATCATCTCTAGACAATATGGATTTACTAAAGAGCTCTAAATCTAAAGAAGCTCATTACTTTGCCTCTTCAAAGTTAATATTAGATTCAATCATAAAACACGATGAAAATAGAGCCAATATTCCGTCAAAACCTCAAACTCTATCAAGTAGGGAATTAATGGACCCTGTAAAAAATGCCAATTATGAAAAGGATAAAAAAAGATATGAAAGTTCCAAAGAATTAAACCAAATCTCTTATAATGCTGTAGAAAATAAAATAAATGCTTCGGGGGCGAATGTTGATACAATTAAAGCATACATTAGCGCTAATAGATCTGGAAATGATATTGTGAAATATCTTATAGATAAACTAAAAACTAGATAAGGTTATGAGTCTTGACCAAAACATAGAAAATTACCACAAAACGAGGTTAAAGGAGTTGGCTAAACATATTTTATTGAATACAAAATTAGATTACGATTTTTTTGGGCCGCCTGATTTTGAATCTTACATGATTCAACTTAAAATAGTAGATTGCCCTATTGTTTGTGTCAACTACATTCTATTAGAATTAACGAATGATAATCCAATGTTGTTGCTTCAGATTTATTCGACAATAATTGAAGAAGTAAACACTTTAGATAGAGAACTATTATCTTACATTAATTTTGCAAATAGTAATGATGCTATTAATTCTTTCGTAGTTGATGATGGAAGTTTATTTATGCGCTCAGTATTTATAGATAACCCAGCAAAAAAATTAGATGTTACTAGCATAATTTATTCGCTAAAACTAACATCTAATAGCTTATTAATTCATTCGGAAAGTTTAAGGGCAATTGCAAATGGAACTATATCGTGTGAGGAAGCAATAAAAAAATATGACGCTTATTAATAAAATATTCTTTAATGAATAAAAAACTGATATTGTTTTGCTTTTTGTGATAACAAAGAATCGCCAATTATTTCAAGTTTATGTATAAAACTTTTGGCTTCTTTTTTTATAAAAACTAATTCTGAATCATATGCCTTTGGCATCAATTCTTGATGAAGAATTAATAAATCTATGATTATAGGAAACAAAGTAATCCGATTTTGAATTGTTGTTAGGTTTGCTTGATAAAAAGCTTGAATCCACTCTTTCCATAGTTGCATTTTATATGGTTCTAGCAATTTTGGTTGGCAAACGATTACCTTTAAGAAAGCCATTTGGTAGGCAGCTATAACTTCTTTATCATTTATATTAGTTGAGATTGAAGAAGGGGTTAAATTTACAATCTGGTCATAATTCTTAGGGCTAATATGAGATGTTAATCTGTACCATTGTAGTTCTGAAGCTTTTGGGAAAATAATCAGGTCTTTATTCATAGCCCCACTATCTGCTAGTGCTTGAGAAGCAATAGTGGTTTTATTATCTGCATCAATAAATTGAGACTTTTCTAAGTTAAACGCTTTAACAACAGTAGCACCCTCTATAAAACACCAAAAACCAGGATATGTGTTGTGAAATAAAACTGCAATATAATGTAAGCCATTTGGTACTTGTTGAAAACCTCTAAAACCACCTTGAATTTCAAAAGGCCAAATGTCTATTTGAATTTTTTCTTTGGGGAGATTTCTAAGAATAATATTATGTTTCAAATCTCTATTTATTAATGTTATTTAATAACTCGTTTAACACCTTATCTTTAACTTTTTTAATAGTCAGATAACTATTTCTTTTTTGGTTTATTTGTTCCAACTGCATTGCTGTCTTGACCACTAAAGGCAGCGTCTTTTTTATTATACCAAATAATAATTTCTTGTGCAACTTCTTTAACTTTAGCTTTTAATTTATCTGCTGAATCAACGCCTTCCCATCCAGTTATTTTTTGTATAGCTGCGGCGCTCTCTGTTTTTTGTGCTTCTCCAGATAAATTACTATTTCCTTTAATTGTACTAGATATGTGTACGGCACTATTATAGATCTCTTTTATACTTAACTCAGTAAATCCCATATTCAATGCTGCATCAGCCATACGGAAAAGGTACTTGCCTGATTTAAAGGAAGCCTCACCAATAGTATCTCCATGACGACTTATTTCTTTTAAAGAATCTGCTAAATTTTCTACAACGGCATTTTTAGATTCAGAATTTTTTAATTTTACAGCCATCCCTACTTGAGTTCCAACAACAGCATGATTTACTGCTCCATCGGTTATATAGGCTTCATTAGAAAATAATGCTGCTTCTGCTAGCATATTGCGTAATAATTGTAAATTTGATTCAATAGCTAGATTAATAAGATCAAGTTCTTGTTGAAGAGAGTCTGTTAGAGGTATACGATTACTGTTTAGGATACCATCATATTGTTTAACTTGGCCTTTTAGTGTTTGACGGAGAGCATTTATAATACCTAATTTTTCCTCATAAATTCGATTACTTGAAGCCATCATTAAATTTGAAGATTTAGCCTCTAAGATATCCTCGTCCATCTCTTTTCCATTCGCTATGGCTTTTTTGGAAAAGGATTTTAAAGCCTCAACAGCCAAAACAGCATTCCCTTCCTCTACTTCAACAATTGTAGATGGAGAATCTTTAAGCATTCTGTCTTGTAATGTCTTAGAATAGTTTTCAAAGCGCTCTTCTATCTTCGTTTTAGTAGTATCATCTAAACCAATAGTCTTGGAATGTGAATCCCATTCAGACTTAGACATGTATAATCTAGTTTTAACATGTGTCCAAATATCTTGATCTATTTTATCTGCTTCAATAATATTTTCATTAGAACCATCAAACCCGCCTTCAGCTCTTCCTTTTCTTGCTCCTTCTTTTGCAACTATGCCTGTCTTAGAAGTGGTATTATCAATAATTTTTTTATCTTTTACAGTATCTTTTTTCGTCAACACGTTTCCATGTATATCTTTGGTAACGTCAATGATGCCATGAGATTTTTTATTAACCATTCCCTTACCAAAGGTTGCTTCCTTGTGCATAAAGTCTAGCGCATAAACATTAACATCATAGACAATCCCTGCTTCATAGTTCCAACCATCAGCAATAAAGATTTCATTAAACTTTTGAACTGCCGCTTCAGTATCTGTTCCTTTTAAATTTACATCAATATCTGAGGTTAGTGTTGTGCTTCCTGCTGCTGCCCATTCTGTTAGTCTATCGCCGCCAAGAGCTTTTTGAGTTTTATTTAGAATAAAGTTGTGGTGCCATTGTCTATATTCCCATATTTTACGCAACATGTTTCGGCGGTTATCTATTTTTGCTGAATCTTCTGTAGTACTATCTCTATTTAATTCTTTTGTTGCTATGTGCCAACTTTGTTTACATTCATCTTGTAAAAAAGTTCTAATTTTATCACCTTTTGGATTTAGCTGAGTTATTTGCCGTGAGTCCATATGGTCTATGGTTTCTAATTTTAAGTCAGAAATATTAATAGCAGAATCAAAAGAAAAATTAGTCAGGGTAGCATTTGGAACTTCTTCTTTTTCACCAGATGACAGTTTTTCAGGCAACTTATCGCTAGTATTATCGGGGTTTTTACGCTTAAATTTTTTGCTTCCTTCAATCCAAACAAAAGCTTTTTCTTTTTTTGACCAACTTTCTTTAAATCCAGAATTGTCATTTTTTTGTTCTTGATCTCCGGGTTTTCTCTGGATAATAAAATTATCTGCCATCGCCTGAAGTTGAAAAATTTCTGGAGATTGAAGGCTATTATTGGCTAATTCCTGTATGTGTTGCATTTGAATAGCTTCAGACCTAGTATCTTCAGATTGAAATGCACCATCTTGATTACTTCTATGATAAGAAGTGGTACTTTTCTTTTCTTTTCCTTCTGATGCGTATGTGTTCAATATATAATGATAAATTTAATAAACTGTGTAATTGTAAAACTTGACACTTAAAAATATGATAAATTTTAGGATTTAAATAATTTAAAATTTTGATTTTATATAATCTGTCGTTCTTACTTTGGTTTTGATAATAATTATTAAACAGACAACAATTAAAAAGGTGTTAATTTAATTGCAATCTATTTTTTTCTGCCCCGGATCCGTTACTGTTATAGAACCTGCCCAAACACACATAGTTTTACTATTTTCTAATACGACAGGTTGATTTCCTAACTTTGTTTTCTTTGCTCCAGGTGACCAAGGACTAACTGGAATAGGTATGCAAGAGGAAGGAACAAAAACAGGAACTGGACCTGCCATTTTCCAATTCATAGGGTTTGCTGGAGATTTACATTGACCAAATGCAGGAATATTTAAAAAAGGAATAACATCTAAGGTATTAGCAATTGGTTTTGTATTGGCTGTAAGAGTTCTATTTAAAGGAAGTACAACCATAGATTTTGGTCCTGCTCCAAACGAACATTTAATTTTAGCACCGCTGCATACGCATTTAGCCATAATTAATTAATTAGAAGGTTAATATTTCGAAGAACATTTTGATGTGTTACTTCATAATCATTAAAATTATGATATACACATGGTTTTTCAATTGGTTCGCAAACTATTTTTAACGACTCATCGTTTGTAATCACAAACTTAGAATATTTTAAAAATAAATATAAATAATTAGAGTCATTGTTTTGAACAAAATTATCAATTAATAAGCCTCTTTTTTTTAAAGAAATATCTCTAGATATAGCATCAAGAATATCAAAATTTTTTTTGAAAAGAGGGATTACTAGCATATTTTTTTCTAAAAGAGAGTTGATGATTTTTTTTAATAAGTCTCCCTCTTTTGTATGAACACTAATTAAGTTATCTATATAAATAAAACAAAACCGATTGTTACTTAAAGGAGGTTTATTTGAGCTTTTTAACACCCAATTGGCCATTTCATATGTCTTTGAATAAACTATATTATTGATCTTAATTACAGGGACTAAATTTTTCGTTGCTCCATAAAGACGAAGCTGTTCTAAAAGTTGACTTGTTTTTTTTTCCACCAAACTTATTTTATAAGTCTTAGATAATTTTTTAAAAAAACTTAAAAACTTAAAAGGTGTCCTTATTTTATTTTTAATTTTTAAGAGACTAAAAATAACTTCTGCTTTAAAATTATTTGAAATTTTTATTATTAAATCATAATCATTAGCTTCTATTTTTTTTAATGAACCATAAAATAGCTTCTTGAATAAAAACCCATATTGTTTTCGAACAATACTCTCCCCGAGGAAAATGTTTGATATTAATAAATTGTCTGTAGTTATTAAATCTATATTTAAAGTATCTTTATAATTAGTATTCAATAGATTGTTATAAATAATATTAACAGGAATAATATCATTTAAAGAACTACTGCAAATACATAAAATGGTCATAAAACTTTATTTATTTAAATATTTTTTTTTATAAAGTAGCTCTATTTTATCTAAAAATTCATCAGGATTTATATACCATTTTAACAGATTTCCCTCCTCATCTGCAGTAATTAAAAATTTTTGGTTGGCTTTGTCAGTATAGGTATTCATATCCCAAATCCATTTTTCATGTCCAACAAAATTAGCTTTAGAATTTCTTATGAATTCTGATGCATAGTCAATATTGTATCTAAATATTTTATTATCTAAACTTGCTGTAAATAACAGATTTTTGTCTTCCTCTAGAAACATACTAGTGATACTTGAACTATGGTCTAGAAATTTAAATTTTTGTTTTTTTGGATTTTTGTTTTTAATGTCTTTAGTATCATAATCATAACCAAAAACATTTCCATTCTCATTAGCTAAAAACAAATACGTAGCTGTGACATATAACTTGTTCACGATATTCATGTCATTAAGGTCAATATCTAATAAGATTTCTTCACTATTTCCATTTTCATCTATAACAAATACTTTATTTTGTGAGACAATAAAGAGTTTTGAATCTCTGTAATAAGTTGCTTTAATGTTTTTATATTTTAAATTTTTAGTTGGCAAACTATAATTATTGAATGTAATTATATAGTCTGTGGTGATAAGGAATTGTTTATTATTAATGGCATCAACGAAAAAATCAAGAATATCGTTTTTGTATTCAGAAATTTTATGAAATGGTTTAAGTGTTAGGGTTGAATTTTTTTTAGGATTAATTTTAAATACTTTTTTTGAAAATGTAGTAGCAATAAGAATACTATCATGAACATAAACAAGGTTTCTAATTCTATCATCAATGTTAGCATAATTTTCTACAATTTTGATGTTACTAATTGGTAAAGCATTAGACTTAACTCCATCTGAAGGAGGAATATCATAAAAATTAATTACTCCTTTGTCTCCTGCATATGCTATTTTCTTATTGTTTAGTATGTCAAAACTTCTAATAGAATAATTTTTTTTGTTTTTAGTTAACAACATATCTGTTTTTCCATAAGAATTTTTTTCTTTTAAAATTGTTAAGATTTTTTGATTTAATTTTAAAATACTTTCATCACCAGTAATTTCCTCAGATTCAATTGATTCATGTTGTTTAAGTTTAGCAAACCTTTTTTGTTTTATAATCGATGAATCTATGTGTATTTTGAGATCCTCAATTTTGTTTTCTTGATAAGCTGAATTTAATTTAATTACTAAATCTTTAAAATCTGCCTCAAGTTCTATAAGCTCTTTGAGAGTTTTATTTCTAATGGATTCTTTTTGAGCTTTGTTTTTTTCTATCCTTGCTTCTTCAGCTTTTTCTAATGCTTCAGCTCTGGAATCTTTAGCATCTTTCATTGCTATTTCCATAGCTAATGTTGCAGCAATAGCTTTGTTTTTTTCTATCCTTGCTTGTTTAGCTTTATTTTTAGCATCATCTCTGGCATCTTCAGCATCTTTCTTTGCTTTTTGCATATTTTCTGTTGCAGACACAGCAATCTCTTTTTCTTCTACAGCATCATTCTGCGCTTTTTTTGCAACTTCTGATGCATATGTTGCTGTTTTTTCTGCCTCTTTTGCTTTTATCCAAAGCCCATACGTTATTAGCGCTCCTATAATTCCAAATCCTGCAACTATGTAGCCTATTTTTTTTGCTCGTCGGTCTTTATTGCGCTCTCTGGTTAATTGATTTTCTTTTTCTGTTTTAATTCTTAAATCATCTTGTTCACTTTCATTAATAAAATTGATTGTTTGTTCAAAATTTAGCTTGTATTTTTTTGCCCAATTTTTGTTTGTTGATGCGTTTTTCTGCCAAACAATGGCTCTTTCCAATACAGGTGTTTTTAAAAAACCTACTTGGTTGTTGCTTTTTTTAATCGCAATTTCTGAAAAATCTTTAAAATCTTTAAAATTAGTTTTTTCTTCATCAAGCCACTTTGTATATCTTTCCCAATTTAAAAACTTAATATATTTCAATGTAAGAATATTTTTAGCATCATAGGTTTTATTTGCTGATGCTGAAATTCCAGTTATTGAGGGCTCAAAAACATCAAATAAATTATTAAATGTCTTTTTAAAAGACTTAATTATCTTTGATAATTCAACTCTTGTTGAATTTGTATATTCAGAAATATTTAAAATGCTTTCATATTGTATGTCAGTATTGTTTTGAGGAGATGAAATCGCCTTAAAAAGAAGAGAAACGATTTTTTGATTTTCTTTAGTTGAAGAAGAGTAAATAGTTTCAAAATCTTTAGCTATAGAGTGCTCAAGACCACCTAAGTCCTCTATGTCTTCTAAGTCAATTATTGATTTTTCAGAACTATTTAAAACAAATTTTTCATATAATTTGTATAATAAAAATTGAAAATTTGGAAGGTAGCTTATTTCTTCTTTCAATGTTTGGTTAAATAAATCAACAACCTTAGAGTCAAATAAAATATTTTGCTTTTTAAATGTATTTTCTAAAATTTGATTAATCCCTGTTTGATTTAAATTTTGAATAGCGTATTGAGATTTACTTATTATTTCTTGAAGCTTCTTATAGGATGTGAGTTTTGATAAATATGGTGTTTCTATGCAAATTAAAAAATATATTGCAGTATTTTTCATTGTAACGGATCTATATATAATATCCATTAAATTGTTGTCATCCTCACTTTTCGAAGAATCAAAATATTTTTCATATTTAAATAAGTCCTCTAATTGATCTATAATAATTAAGAGATTTTTCTTATTAAATATATCTGATCTTTTATAAATCTCAACAACTCCCATTGATCCTGAATTTGAGATAATTTCAGAATAATATTTTTGATCTGTGGTATTGGACTTAGAATCTACTTTAAGCACATTATTTTGAGTCAGAGCATGAGATAAGTTTAGTAAAATGTTTATTCCTGGCCTAAATGAAGTAATAGACCACTCTTTTCCTGCTTGGCCAATAAAACCATTTTGAAGTCTAGGAATTAAGCCTGAATTAATTAATGAAGTCTTGCCACTACCTGAAACTCCATTTAATGTTAATAATTTATTTTTTTGAAGAATCTGTAGTAAGTTCTCAACATCTTGCTCTCTACCAAAATAGGAATTACTTGTGTTTTTTGAGTAAGGTTTTAGTCCAACAAAAGGATTCAAATTATTATTTAGCATACTTATTTTTTTCTAGTTGTCTAATTAATTACATTTGTTAATAACACACAGCTATAAATTTAACCAAATTTGTTCAAGTTTTACACGACATATGATATTATTTCTGAAATTAATATACAAATTTTAAGATCTAAGTATTCTCTTCAACTACTTATTGATTATAATGATTTATTTTTCCTATCAAAAAACTTACTTCAAATTTCTAATGGTAATACAGCTATTGAAATTATTGTCGTTTCAAATAATGACAAAAAATCATTAAAATTTGTAAATCTTAGCAAGCGATTGATTGACGCAGGAGTTACAATGTACTGGTATAAAAGTACAGTTTTTTTTAATGAAGAAGAGTCTTTTGGAGTTTTTGACAAAACTTATGTAATCGCTAATATTAATGATGAAAACTTAATAGATAATGCAGAGGAATTTGTTCGTAATAAAGACAGTTTTTTTAAAACAATTCTTTTAAAATCAAAAAAAATTGAACTTTTATCTGGAAATATAGATGTAGACTTTCTTGCAAATAAAACAATTGCTCAAAGAAATGAAAAAGTTGTATTAAGTTGGAATATTGTTAATGCTTATCATGCATCGATAGACCCAGAAATCGGTGATATTTCTTTGTCAGGTTCAAAAACAATACAAATTTTAAAAGATCAAAGCTACGTGTTAACAGCGATCAATAAAGAGTCTGTAATTTCAAAAAAAGTTTATATTAAAGTTTTTGAAACAAAGGAAATTGAATTTGAGATAAGTGTAGTTGATCCAATATTGAAGCATCCAATAAAAATTGAATCATCAATTTTAAATGACGGTCACTACGGGGTTTATTTTGGCCAATCAGTAAAAATTTCTTGGGATATTAATATGATTGGTAAACTCAATGAAAATTCCTTGGGTAGCCTCCCATTATCTGGGTTTCATGAATTTCAAATATTAGAAAATACTACATTTAATTTCACTCTAAATACACTAAATAATACACAAAAAAAAAAATTAGTGTTTCATCCTTTTGAGGATGCTGAAATTTATGATAAATTAAAAGGAAAAACCACTGAGAGTATGAATATAGATAAAAAGCCTCTCTCCAGTGCTTGGAAATTTAAAATAATTAGATCTATCGCTTTAATTTTTAATAAACTCAAAATTAAATGAAGGAAAATATAACATTAGTTACTAGGTTTTTTCTTTTTGCTTCTGGAGCCACTTTTGAATTAATTATGAAATGTCCAAGGTTTGAAGTTAATAAGTATGCTAGCATAGGTTTAACTGTATTATTCACTGCTTTCCTGTCTGTGTTATCATCCTATTTCGCTTTCAATTTAATTTTTGATTCAAACTCCTTATCAATACTTCTTTCTTTGCTTTGGGGGTGTATAATTTTTAATTTAGACAGATATATCGTATCTTCAATGCGAATGAATGAGAATAAGTGGAGGGAATTTTTTAAATCAATTCCACGAATACTAATTGCAATTATAATTGCAGTAGTCATTTCTAAGCCGTTAGAAATCAAGTTATTTGAGTCAGAAATAGACACTTATTTAAACAAAGAAAAAATAGAATTATCGTTTAATGTTAGTAAAAAATACAGCTCCAATCTAAAATTATTAGAGTCAAAAAAATCACTTTTAGAGTCTGATTTTCAAAGACAACTAAACTTGAGAGACAAATATTATGAAGAATATAAATGCGAATGTACTGGAACTTGTGGAACAAAAGTAAAAGGGTATGGAGAAGAATGTAAAAGTAGAGGTGAGCGTTATGAATTATTTCTTTCAGAATTAGAGTTGAATAAATCCAATAAGGATTCAATCATCAAACTTTATTCAGTTGAAGAACTGAAAATAAAGGAGCTTATTGAAAAAGAAATATTAATAATCAATTCAAATTCATATGGATTATTTGATAAAATTAGAGCTTTAAATAATATTGATAAATTTGCTTCTATTTTTATACTATTAATTTTTATAATGATAGAAACGGCTCCCTTGTTAACAAAATTATTATCTCAAAAAGGACCCTATGACAATTTAGTTTTAGAACAAGAAGTTTTGTTTGAGTCAAACTATTTAAAACAACTTGATAATTTTGATCACGAAAGAATTAAAAATAAGAGATTGAAAGAAATGTCAGTAAACTTAGAAATTAAGTCTAAAGAGTCTGAAATAAAGAATATATTAAAAAATGATGCATTTGAAAGGTATGATAAAATGCGAAATCAATTAGATACAGAAAAAAAAACTAAATAATGTTTAAATTTAAAGAATTAATAAAAGTTATTATTGGGATCTCTTTAATAATATTAGTTTCATGTGATTCCCTTAAGAATCCTTTAGATTCTGGCAATATAAATTTATTAGATTCAACAGACCAATTAAATTCTTCATCTACCCCTTTGGACATAATGTCGCTTCCAAAAAAAACAATATCTAAATTAAAGTCTCATGTCTCGTCAAGTGGGAATTATTCTTTAGATGAGTTTTATAACTCATTTTATGTAGATAGTTTAAGGACTGTTTTAGTTGAAACAGGACATTTAAAAATTAACACTTTTGAGTCCTTTTTAATAGATCATATAAAATCCAATTCATTAAGTGATACTACTTATATGGCTAATTTATATCTAAATTCACCCGTAAAAGGCGAAACAGTTAGTTTTTCTTACAATGTTAATAAGGATGATATTCTTTTCTATGAAATCACAAATACGAAATCTAATAAACTGAAAAAAATTGAAATAATAGAGGGTGAAACAATTCGATTTTTAAAAAATAACCTTAAGAAAAAAGAAACGGTTAAAGGTCAACTAAAAATTAATACTGATAACATTTTAACCCTCAATATATCCAATGATAATTTTATAAAGAACAAAGGATTATTTAAATCTAAATTAAAAATATCTATAAAAAAAATTGCGCCTAGTTTAACTATCAAAGCAGAAATTAAGCCTGATACTATTGTTGAATCAAAACTTGTAGAATCCATTGTAAATGACACTATTTATAGTTTAATAAGTAATAAGAATTTTTCTTTAGGCTCTCAACTTGATTTAACTAAAGAATATTTTAGGTCATTTGATATTAACATTAAAACCGATGAAGATCTTATTGGTTGGGGGTATTGGATTGGGCTCAATAAAATTGATATTGCTAAATATAAAGAACTATCTGTAGATGAGAGTCCTTTGGTGATTTTTTCTAAAAATGAACTTAATAGAGAAGATAATAATATTGAACTTCCCTCAAATACAAATAAAGATGTTGACCTCGTAATTAAAAATGAAAGTCTAGATATGAGAAGCTATAATTATGCTAGTAATTATGCGTTTTACAAAACTGATAATTTTACTAGAAAAAGGATTAAAAAAGCTGAAGTTTTCATTAAAAACAATTCTACGTTATACGACTATGATGTCAGCTATAATGTAATGGCAGTGATCTTGAGTAAGAAAAAAAAAGAAATCATGAAAGACATTATTGCGTTTAAAAATTATATCCACATAACACTTATAAAAGATGAATAAAATTTTTAATTATTCTTTATATGTATTTCTACTATTAATACTTGCAACATCATGTAGAGAGGCTATGAAATTAAAAAGTAGCGTAAGAAAGACACAATCTCAAATGCGTATTGTAAACACCTCAGTAAATCGTTTAAAAAGAAGTGTTGGCCTTAATGATAAAAAGAATAAAGGACAAGAAAAAGAAGAGGAGTCAACAGATTATTTGACTATAAAGCAGAAAAATATGCTTAATAATTATGCATCCATTTTTGATTTCTTAAATAAGGGGGATAAACAAATAAAAAGCAATAATTTTACTTGGGACTCAATCCAAAATGTATATTATTTAAAAGGTAAAAATTATAAAACCATAAAGCCAAACAATGAAGTCTTTGGATGGCACCCATACTGGATGGGATCTAAATGGGAAAATTACCCTTTTGAATTGTTGTCGACAATATCTTATTTTTCATATAAAGTAGACCCCCTTACGGGGTTTTACACTGATGAAAATCATGAGCAGATAAAGGAATGGAGAAACACAGCGATGGTAGATTCAGCAAAGGCAAAAAACACTAGAGTTTTGCTCACTGTTTCTTGTCACGGTCATGACAATAATAATGAGTTCCTAGACAATGAAGATAGATGGGATGTATTGATTAATACCACAAGTGATCTTTTATTAAATAGAAAAGACAGTATTCAAGGTGATGGGATTGATTTAAATTTTGAGAATTTACCATATTTTAAAAGAGAGAAGTTTAATAGATTTGTAAAGAAGTTTAAAAGAGACTTAGATAATAAGTTTGAAAAGGAAAACAAAGAATTTTTTCTCTCCATTACTCTTCCAGCATTTAATAGCAAAGATAATTTTGATGTTAAAGAACTTCAAAAACATGCAGATTTATTGATTATAATGGGCTACGATTATCATATTGGAGATGAAGCTCAAGGCGCTGTAGCACCACTACAGTCCAGTGAAAACTCATCACTTAGCCTCTTATCTACAATACAACATTATCAACAACAAGGAATAGACCCTTCAAAAACAATTTTGGCACTTCCTTATTATGGTAGTTTATGGGTGGGGAGTCTTCAACAAAGTGGAAACAATGTAATTAATACAAGTACTTTTGAGAAACCATTAACCTATAGTGAAATTAGAAAAAAATATATTGATAATGATCAACTTAATATAGACCCTTTTAGAGATGAAAAAAGTATGACCAATTATTATAGTTTAAATTTTGAGGACAACACAACTCAAGAGCTATGGTTTGACGATGATTACACCTTACGGAAAAAATATGATTTTGCGTTAAGTAATCAATTAAAAGGTGTTGGTATTTGGGCTCTAGGGTATGACAATGGTTATGATGATTTATGGAATGTCATCGAAGATAAATTTTCTACTGACAAAAAAGTAATTGTTAACCCCATAGCTGAATCTGAGGGATACCCTATAAAGCTTTCAAAATATCTTCTCAGGTATAAGTCTATTTTTATTACCGCTGCTGTATTCTTTTTAATGACGGTTATACTCGCATTTTTGGTGTTGCTATTTGACTGGAATGTTAGGAATTCCATAATAAAAAATCAATTATATTTTTTAATATTTGTAGCTATCGTATTTATTTTATTGCTGCCAATTACTACGTTAATATTTAATGGGTTAAATAAAATATTACCTATGGGTAATGTTTTTGTTAAACCTCAATGGATTTATTATCTCTCCTATTTTATAGGGGTTATTACAATGTTTTTTGCATATCGCATTAAAATTAAACCAATTAAAAGACCATAAACCTTATGAAAGCAACTATAATTAAAGAATTATTTTGGTTAGTTTTGAGTTCTGTTATTTCACTTTTTTTAGCTTTTATTTTTCTTTTTATGTTAGATTTAACCTCAAGTCAAGGGCCATTAAATTCTATTGAAAAAACTTTTGTAGTTCAATTATATTTAATTGGTTGGTTTATTTCTTTAATCAGTGTTTACATATTTAGAATAATAACAGTTGCCATCAAAAAATACATTTAGTTAATGATACATAATGTAATCACATCTATCGCAATAAAGCTTGATGAATTTATAAAAAATAAATTGTCCGTAAATAATGACACCGTCATCGTTAGTAGTCTTGTTGACATTAAGGGAAATTTAAATCAAGATGTTGAAAATAAAATTTCAATATTTTTAATTCATGTAGAAGAAGAAACAATCACAAAAAATGCAACCAAATTCAGTCAAGGTAATTCTCCCCCAGTTAAAATAAATATTATGCTAATGTTTTCGGCATATTTTCCTAATTTTAACTATGTTGAAGCTTTAAGGTATGTTTCATTAGTAATTGAGTTTTTCCAAATAACAAATGTCTTTGATGATTCCAATACAGAAGGCTTGCCTCTCAATGCAAATAGGATTCGTTGTGAATTATTTAATATCTCTATTGATGAAATAGGTAAACTTTGGGGTAATATAGGAGCTAATTATGTGCCTTCAGTTTGTTACAAGTTTAAACAAATACTTTTTGATGGGGAAAATATTTCTCAAGATACTCCCCGAATTTTGGGTGTATCTAAAAAGTCTTCTAACTTTTTTGACAATATAGATGCTAGAGATGTGAAAAATATTATTGATGAAAATAATAATCCTGAGTAATGTTAAAAAACAGTTATAGTTTTGTTTCGAGTTTTTATAAACTTCTTAACGTAAAGTTTTATCATAATTTCTTTAAAAATAATTTATTGAAAGGATTAACCTTTACGGCGGACGATGAAACAAGTAAATTATTAAATAATTATGAGATACTTTTTAAGCCGATTGAAAATGGATTTACTCTTATTTCTAAATCAGATCCTAAATTTGAATCTATATCCTTTGCTCAGGAATTAAAATTAAATTTTTATTTTAAAGTAAATAACCCAAATTTTATAAATATTACAGATATTCCATACACAAACTCACAAAAACTTTTTTTTAAAAATAATCAAGATTATTCAAATGAAAAACTACATTCCAGTTTTTTTGTGGATCAAAGTAATATATTTCCCTCTGAAGGTGAGGGTATTACTGGTCAAATTCTTCTGACCATTAACTCCAAAAATCAATTTTTTGGAAATGGGAACACTTCTATTAAAAAAAATGAATTAAATTATTCCATTCATTTTAATACTAGACAAATAAAATTTAGGTACAACTTTATTCCAAACAAAAACAACGTACAAGATTTCGACAGTTATTACATAACAAATGAGCAAAACTCAATTAAATTAAGAGAATATAAGACCAGAACTTTAGCAAACGGCTCGAGTGTTTATTATATTTTAATTGATGAAAAGATATTAGCTTCCGAAAAATATAAAAATAAACTTTATTTAAAAAGAGAAGATGATTTTCTTACATATTTCTCAATATTTCTTCCTTTTCCAAAACCAATGAATATAAGCTATGATGAAAAAGAGAAGTTATTTATAAATGATGTTTTTGTAAATATCTAGTTAAGTGTTTGTTTAAAATGAAAAATTAACATATATTTATTGCAAATAAAAACTTAAAATTTAATATATGGCAGCAAACTTGGCAACTCCAGGTGTTTACATCGAAGAAAAAAGTTCCTTTGGCTCTTCTGTAGTCCCAGTACAAACAGCAGTTCCTGCTTTTATTGGCTATACCGAAAAAGCAAACAGAGGTTCGAAATCTTTATTAAACCAACCAACTAAAATTACATCATTTGGGCAATTCGTTGAATTGTTTGGTGGTGCTCCGCAGACAAAATTTAATCTTGAGGCAGATGAAAATTCACCTGTTGGTTTTAAAATAAGTTTCGTTGAAAGTACAAGATATTTATTGTATGACTCAATGAGGTTATTTTTTGCTAATGGTGGTGCTGACTGTTTCATAGTATCTGTAGGAAATTATTCAGATAAAATCGATGCGTCCAAATTAAATGATCCTTCTGGGGGAGGTATATTAACGCTAGAAAAAGCCCTAGAGCCAACTATCTTAGTTATTCCTGAAGCAGTATTGCTTTCTGAATCAGATTGTTATTCGCTTCAAGCGGCGATGTTATCTCATTGTGGATATAAAATGAAAAATAGGTTTGCTATTCTTGATGTCTATAATGGATCAAAAGAAAGAACATTTGACGATGATGATGTTGTGAATAAATTCAGAGAAGGTGTTGGATCAAACTTCCTTCAATGGGGGGCAGCATACTATCCTTTTCTAAATTCAGCTGTTGTTAAATCATCAGAACTAGATTATACTTTTATAGAAAACCCTGAAGTTCTTGTAGAGCTTTTAACAGAAGAAGTTGAGAATAATCTTGCTGCTGATAATATTTCAGAAGCAAGAGCAGAAGGGATTAAAGTTGAAATCAATAAAATTTTAGAAACTACTGATTCAGATTTAATAAAATCTTTACAAGCTACTTTATCGGTAGTTTGTCCAAGAATAAACTCCATTTTAGAGGAAATGGGAGATCTAATGAATTTAATGCCGCCAAGTGCTGCAATGGCAGGAGCATACACGATGTGTGACAATATGGTTAGTGTTGCTAAATCCCCTGCGAATATAAGTTTAGGTTCTGTAATCTCACCTTCAATTAATATTAATAATGACAACCAAGAGGAATTAAATTTACCTTTAAACGGTAAAGCAATTAATGCTATACGTGGATTTACTGGTAAAGGTGTTCTTGTTTGGGGTGCTAGAACTTTAGATGGAAATTCTAAAGATTACAGATACATTAGTGTTAGAAGAACAATGACTTTTTTAGAGCAAAGTATTAAATTTGCTTCAGAAGCATTTGTGTTTGCTCCTAACAATTCTACAACATGGTCAACACTTAAAGCAACTGTTACAAATTTTTTAAACAATCAGTGGCAATCGGGACTTTTGGCAGGAAATTCACCTGAAGATGCGTTCGATGTTTCCATTGGTTTAGGAACTACAATGACAGCAAACGATATACTAGACGGTGTTCTTAAAATGACAATAAAAGTTGCAATTACCAGACCAGCTGAATTTATTGTAATAACCTTTGAACAACAACAGCAAAAATCTTAAAAATTAATTAATTAACTTAAAAACAATAATATATGGCTCTACCAGTAGCAGGCACAGGAGATGCACAAGATCAGTTTTGGCCAATGCCAAAGTTTTACTTCTCTGTTGATATCGGAGACTTTCAAGATTTACCTTTTCAAGAGGTTAGTGGTCTTGATGTTGAAACTGAAGTAATAGAATATCGTCATGGTAATAGTCCTAATCATGGAACAATTAAAATGCCTGGTTTAATGAAGTTTGGAGATGTTACACTCAAAAAAGGTGTTTTTGCAGATGATAACCAGTTCTTTGATTGGATTTCTCAGATTAGTTTAAATACCTATGCTAGATTAACTGTGGTAATTAGACTTCTTGATGAAACTGCAACCGAAAGAATGACTTGGACGTTATCTAACGCTTTTCCTCAAAAAGTAACACCAACTGATATGAATTCTCAATCTTCAGAAGCAGGGATTGAAACTATTGTTTTTGCTCATGAAGGTATGGTTCAATCAATATAATTTTTTGTGTTAAATAAAAATTGACATAACTCAAACTATATTATTAAAAATAGGCTTAACACATATAAATTAGTTTAAGCCTATTTTTTTATTTAAGTAAGATTGAAGTTATTACTTCAAAATTATTATCTTGAGCACAGTATTATAGTTTAAACAACATTCGTTTTTATATGAGCAAATTTTTTTTAGAGGTATAAAAGTTATAAAATTGGCATGTCAGGTAATAGGTACAAAAATTATGGCAGAAGGCTACAGTACAGGTCCTCACAAGGCTTAACTGTTCGTCAATATCAAAAAAGGTTCAAGTATTTTAATAAGTTAAAGGGCGGTAACCCAATTAAAAGAAACTTTAGCTCTTTAAACATTAAAAGAAAACTAGTTTCAAGTAAGGGAAAGTTTAAGTCTTTAAAAGTTGAAAGAAAATTTGCTACTAGTAAAGGAAAATTAACATATAG
>Ga0206124_10000989_pt1 | contig 22861 bp, 14 predicted proteins | sample Helgoland_Spring_3_FD_148671 | JGI IMG/M metagenome (GOLD analysis project Ga0206124, IMG submission 148671) | Pelagic subsurface seawater microbial communities from Kabeltonne, Helgoland, North Sea - Helgoland_Spring_Bloom_20160321_2 | ecosystem: Environmental > Aquatic > Marine > Epipelagic ... | reverse complement strand
TAATAAGTTCATTACAAATAACTGCACAAGAATTTAAAAACTTAGATAAAAGCCCAATGGATATGGCATCGTTTCCAAGTAGTTATAAAATATCTGAAAAATTAGTAAAAGTAATTTACAGTCGTCCGCAATTAAATGGAAGAGATTTAGTAAAATTAGCTCCGCCTGGAAAGGTTTGGAGAACAGGAGCAAATGAAGCAACAGAAATCACATTTTATAATGATGTTATTTTTGGAGGAAAAGCATTAAAAGCAGGTACTTACAGTCTGTTTACAATACCTTCTTACAAAGGAGACTGGACGGTAATAATTAATAAAGCAAGAAATGTTTGGGGTTCGTACTATTATAATCAAGACCTAGATATTATTAGAGTACCTGGAAAAACATCTACAAATGAGGAAAATATCGAAGCTTTTTCAATGATGTTTGATAAAGATATGACATTAAAAATAGGGTGGGGAAAGACCGTTGTTTCAGTATCAATTGATTAAAAGTGAAGTTGCTGAATTAAAAGAAAAAGATATGCCTATGGTTTAGGATTATTTTTTAAAGCAATTCTTGCAACAAATGAAAAACCTGTAACATATAAATAATTTTCGTCTGAATCAAATGCACAATTAGTTAACATATCTTTAAATTTAATATTAGCCAACAGTATACCATCTGTGGATAAAACTAATATTCCATTTGGTCCAGTCGTAAAAATATTTCCTGAGGAGTGCACTTTCAATCCATCAAAATTTCCAGGATTTTCTTTAGATAAATCAGTTCCATCAAAAAATAGTTCTGAATTATTTCCGTTTTTTAAATCAACTTTTAGAATAATTGGAGCTTCTGAAGTTGAACTATTGACATACAAATATCTTTCATCATTTGAAAGCGCTAATCCGTTTGGCATATTAAGTTCATTGGACACTAATTCTAATCCAGATTCTGTACTATATTTATAAACACCACTAAAATCCAACTCTTTAACAGATTCATTAAATGACCAATCACTTAAATTCATAAAACCATATGGTGGGTCTGTGAAAAAAATATCTCCACCTGATGATACTACCACATCATTTGGGCTATTGAATCTACTGCCTTCATAATTATCTACAATAGTTGTAAAATTTGGATTAGTAGTTGGAGAATTATATATTCTTGACAATCTTCTGTCTCCGTGTTGAGCAATTATTAAATTCCCATCATTGTCAAATGTTAGTCCGTTCGCACCAGAAAGACCAATATTTGGAATAACAGGTGCATAATTTGTAAATCCTGAAGGAGATATATAATCTTTATATCCTTCTTTTTCATTCCATAAATATATTCTGTTTTTTGGGACCTGTGTAAAAAGCAAAGAAGATGAATTTTCATCCCACAAAGGTCCTTCTGCCACGTTTAATGAATCAACTATATATTCAATTTTAGCTGTAGTATCTATAATATTTAATATAGAATCATCAAAAACAATTATTGAGTCATTATCTTTAACAGTGTTTGTACAGGAAGTAATTTGAACAAGAATAATAGTAAAAAGTATTTTTTTCATTTTAATATTTTTTAGTTTAAGAACTACTAATATAAAAAAACATTCCGATTAAAATGTTAGTTTAATATACTTACTTAGATTGGAAGCCGCTGAATTAAAAGAAGAAGATATGCCTATGGTTTAAGCCTTATCTTCCATTTTGTATTGGTTCAGAATCAGGCATTAATTTATTTAGAATAAAATAAACAGGGCAAAACTTAGTTATTGGACTTATAATTTGAAGCCCCCCAACAGCAACAGCAACCCATAAAAAAACTAAATTAGAAGTGTAGAAAGTTAATCCTACGCTAATTAAATATAGTAAACCAACGATAGCATCGTGAACTCTGATTTTAGAAATATTTTTTTTCATTTTAAAAAACAATTTAATTTGTTAATATACAATAATATAAAAAAAAACATTCCTATTAAAATGTTAGCTTAACCTAATTACGTGGATTAGAAGTTGCTGAATTAAAAGAAGAAGATATGCCTATGGTTTAAGTTCCTGCAAAAGGAGTGTTAAATACTCCAACATCAAACATGAACCCTAATCGATTATTTTCGAAAAGAAGATATAAGTAGCAATGTTTGTTTAGTCTGCTGCTTAATTTTAGCATAATCAAAAGAGCCATCGGCATGTTTTGCCATCAGTTTTGAACCCATACCTACGCAAGTAACGCCTGCATCAAACCAGCCTTTGAGGTTTTCCTCTGTTGGTGATACACCTCCTGTGGGCATGATACTTGTCCATGGTTGGGGTGCTAGCACTCCTTTTACAAATCCTGGGCCATAGGTGCTTCCTGGGAATAACTTCACAATTTCGCAACCCAATTCTTCCGCCTTTGCAATCTCGGTGAGTGAGCCGCAGCCCGGAGACCACAATACTTTTCTGCGGTTGCACACCATGGCAATGTCTTCTCTGAGTACGGGAGTTACTACAAAGTTTGCTCCGTTTAGCATATAGGCCGATGCAGCTCCCGCATCGGTTACTGAACCCACACCCATGATCATCCCAGGGAGTTCTTTGATGGCATACTTAGTAAGTGCTGTAAATACCTCAAGTGCAAAATCTCCTCTTGCCGTAAATTCCATAAGGCGTGCACCGCCATCATAGCAGGCTTTGAGTACCTTTTTGGCTACTTCGACATCACTATGGAAGAAAAGCGGTACCATACCACTTTCCCTCATCACTTGTGCTACTTCTATTCTTGTGAACTGTGCCATATCTATTGGTTTATCGGGCTACACGACCTGATGCGTCGCCGCCCATGAGTTTTTCTACTTCTGCTACGGTTACCAAGTTCGCATCGCCTTTTATGGTATGCTTTAAGCAAGATGTTGCCACAGCAAAGTCCAGTGCATGTTGGTCGTTGTCTGGATATTTTAATAGTCCATAGATAAGACCGCCCATAAACGAGTCTCCGCCACCTACACGGTCAACGATATCTGTGATTTGATATTGGGTGGTGTCATACATGGTTTTTCCGTCATACAATACGCCTGCCCAAGTATTATGTGAAGCTGATATGGAACCTCGAAGGGTTGTAATCACTTTTTTAGCTTTTGGGAACTTCTCCATCATCTGTTTACACACATATAAAAAGGCTTCCGCCTTTACATCATGCCCTTGGGTTTGTACCGTTAGTTCTTCGGGCTTGATGCCAAAGTGCATCTCCGCGTCTTCTTCGTTTCCGAGTACAATATCACAATACGATGTCAGCTCGGTCATGATTTTCTCACGGTGTGCATCATCGCAATATTTCCAAAGCTTGGCACGGTAGTTAAGATCTGTCGAGATGGTAATCCCTTTTTCACTTGCAATCTTCACTGCTTCCAAGCATGCATCTGCTGCAGACTGTGAAATGGCAGGGGTAATCCCAGTCCAGTGGAACCACTCCACTCCATCAAAGGCTTTGTCCCAATCCACCATACCAGGCTCAATCTCAGACATGGCCGAATAGGCTCTGTCATAGACTACTTTACTGCCTCGACTTACAGCGCCTGTTTCTAGGAAATAAATCCCCAAACGGTCTCCTCCACGAAGCATAAAATCGGTTTCCACACCACGCTTGCGCATTTCCATAAGCGCACACTCCCCAATGTCATTGCTAGGAACACGCGTGACAAAACGTACCGGAACACCATAGTTGGCAAGGGATACTGCTACGTTGGATTCTCCGCCGCCATAGATAACATCAAAAGAATTTGTTTGAGAAAAACGCAAATATCCCGGAGGGGCTAAACGCAACATGATTTCACCAAAAGTGACTACTTTTTTCATATATATTTCAATAGTATTTAATTAACAACTTAAACTAGGTTTATTTTTTAGGCTTCAAATTCTCATCTAAAGGAGTCATTCTTGGCATTAATAAATGTACTATCCCTAAGACTATAAGATATAATGATCCAGCTATAAGGAATGCCCAGAAGTAGCCACTATTACCTGCTGTATCTAAAACCGACCCCAACACCATGTCTGCAAGAATACCAGCTATCATGCCAACCATACCACCTATACCAACTACAGAAGCTATTGCTTTTTTAGGGAATACGTCAGAAACTAGCGTAAATACATTAGCAGACCAAGCCTGATGACCTCCCGCAGCAAGACCTATAAGGAAAACGGCGACCCATTTACTTTCTGTAAAGGCCACAAAACTAACCGGCAGTATAATTAAAGCACAAATCAATAATGTTCTTTTCCTAGCCTTATTGACAGTCCATCCTTTCCGCATTAAAGCACCTGAAAGATACCCCCCAAAAACACTTCCGACATCTGCCAAGATGTAAATAATAAAAAAGGGTAAGGCAATGTTTTTAATGTTCACCCCAAAGGAGTCTGCTAAGAATTTAGCTCCCCAGAAAAGATAAAAATACCATACGGCATCTGTAATTTTCGCTATAGAAAAAGCCCAAGTCTGACGTTTATTAAGAACACTTTTCCATGGGAGTTTTTCTTCATTTTCCACTTCAGAATCTTCTTGAATATACGCTAGCTCCTCTTTAGTTACATTTGGATGAACTTCAGGTTTTTTATAGATTCTAAGCCATAAAATAACCCAAATTGTACTTAAGACTCCAGTAATTAAAAATGGGATTTGCCAGTTTTTACCGTTTTCGTGAACAATCCATCCAACTACGAATGGAGCAGCAATAGCCCCAATACTGGTTGCAGCATTAAAAAGGCCTGTTACAAAAGCACGATCTTTTTTTGGAAACCATTCAGCAGTAGTTTTTATAGCAGCTGGAAAATTTCCAGCCTCTCCAATTCCTAATCCAAATCTTGCAGCAGCAAATCCAATCACACTAAACCCAGGACGAACCAATGCATGTAACATTCCAAAAATACTCCAGATTACAATGGATAATGTATATCCTTTTTTAGTCCCTATGCGATCTATAATACCACCCATTGTCAAAAGTCCAATTGCATAGGCTACTTTAAAAGAAATCATAATATTAGCATAATCGCTATTGGTCCATTCAAACATTTTTTCTAATGTTGGCGCCATCACACCTATAAGACTTCGGTCAAAATAGTTGATAGTTGTCGCAAACATCAAAAGTCCTAATATTCTATAGCGATAGTTGCCTATGTTTTGCTTCTTGTTCATGAAAATTTATTTATAATTGTTAAATTCAAAATAATTGACGGCATTGTTATAACAAATGTCCTCAATCATTTTCCCAATAAAAGAAATATCATTGGGAACCAACCCTTTTCTAATGTCTTCTGCCATCACATCACACAATATTCTTCTGAAGTATTCATGCCTTGGAAAAGACAAAAAGCTTCTACTGTCTGTAAGCATTCCTATAAACTTACTTAGCAAGCCCATATTTGAAAGTACATTGAGTTGTTTTTCAATACCGTCTTTTTGGTCTAAAAACCACCAAGCAGCACCCCATTGCATTTTACCGGGAACACCTCCAGAATTAAAATTTCCCATCATGGTTGCAAAAACTTCGTTCTGTGCTGGATTTAAATTGTAGGTAATGGTTTTTGCCAATTGATCTGTACGATCCAAAGCATTTAAAAACGCTGACAATGCTTCAATAATTGGATAATCTGCTATAGAGTCACAGCCAGCATCAGCGCCAACAAGCTCATTTAATCGATCATTATTGTTTCTTATGACTCCTAAATGAAATTGTTGCACCCAACCTTTTTCGTGATACTTTTTGCTTAAATGCATTAAAAGACTCGACCTATATTGTTGTATTTCAAGTTCTGTCAGTTTTACTCCCCTTAGGCTTTTATCAAAAATCGATTGGATTTCATCGTCATCAAAATCCACGAAATAAAAAGCACCACTAATTCCGAAATCTGATAGTTTACAGCCATTTTCATGGAAGAAATCTATTCTGTTATCAATGGCTTTTAAAAGATTGGAATAATTACTGATAGAGAAATTGACACAATCTTCAAGCTTTCTTATATAGGCATCAAATTTTTGTTCTCCAATAAAAAATAAGTTATCTGGTCTGAAGGTGGGGTAAACTTTTGTGAAAAATCCAGCCTTTGCTATTTGTTTATGGTATCTTAAGTCATCCGTGGGATCATCTGTTGTGCAGATTACTTCAACCTTCATCTGCTCTAACAATTGGGCGGGTGTTTTTGTTTCTAAAACCCTATTCGTTTTTGAATAAATCTCTAAAGCATTATTAGGTTGTAATATCTCATCAATATTAAAATAACGCTTCAACTCTAATTGTGTCCAGTGAAATAATGGATTTCTTAAGGTGTTAGGAACTGTTTCTGCCCATTTCTTAAACTTTTTTTCTTTAGAAGCATCTCCGGAAATAAAGTTTTCTTCAATTCCATTGGAACGCATTCCCCGCCACTTATAATGATCTTCACTCAACCAAGCATTGGTTATGTTATATACTGGTTTGTTTTCTGCAATTTGTTGAGCCGACAAATGATTGTGATAATCTATGATAGGCAAATCTTTTGCATATTCATGATAGAGCATTTCTGCTTCCTGAGAGTTTAAGAGAAAATTGTCTGTTATAAAGTTTTTTGAATTTATTTGGCTCATAAGTTCAAACTGGTTTTAATTCCTAATTCCAAACCTCTAAGCTCTGCTAAACCTCTTAACCTTCCAATTCCTGAATATCCTGGATTGGTTTTTTTATGCAAATCATCTAACATTTGGTGACCATGATCCGGACGCATGGGAATTTTCGTATCCTTTCTACCTGTTTCTAAACGTCGTTTTTGTTCCGTCAAAACTTCTTTTATTACAGCATACATATCTACATCACCTTCTAGATGGTTGGCTTCATAAAAATTGCCTTGTTCATCTCGCTTTGTACTTCTTAAGTGCAAAAAGTGAACACGGTCTGCAAATCGTTTAAAAATTTGTACCAAGTCATTATCAGCTCTTACGCCTAGAGAGCCTGTACAGTAGGTAATCCCATTAGATATATCAGGGACGTTTTCAAATAAATAAGCATAGTCAGCCTCTGTACTCACTACCCTCGGTAATCCAAGGATGGGATATGGAGGGTCATCCGGGTGAATACACATTAATACTTCATTTTTAGATGCCATCGGTATGATTTCTTTTAAAAAGGAAACAAGGTTTTCTCTTAAGGTATCTGCTCCTATGTCTTTATAAGTGTCTAGAATACTTTGAAACTGCTCTAGGGTATAACCTTCTTCTGCTCCAGGTAGACCAGCAATAATATTTTTTACAAGGTTTTTTTTGCTTTCTTCTGAAAGTGATTTTACATACTCTTTGGCGAGTGCAATTTGATCGCTGGTATAAGTTGTTTCCGCACCAGGTCTTTTCAATAGGAATAATTCAAAAGCAGCAAAGGCAATGACATCAAAACGGAGCGCTTTGGATCCGTCCTGAACTTGAAACCCCAAATCTGTACGAGTCCAATCCAAAACAGGCATAAAATTATAGCACACAATTTTTATTCCACATGAGGCTAGATTTTCAATACTTGTTTTATAGTTTTCAATGTAAGCTTGAAAATTTCCTGAGCGAGTTTTAATAGTTTCATGTACTGGAATACTTTCTACCACACTCCATGTTAAACCTGCTAATTCAATGGTTTTTTTTCGTTTTTGAATTTCTTCCAAAGTCCATAGCTCACCATTAGGAATATGGTGCAATGCTGAAACAATTCCTGTCGCTCCAGCCTGCTTTATATCTGATAATGAAATGGGATCATTGGGTCCGTACCATCTCCAAGTTTGTTCCATATTTATTCAATTATTTATAAATTAAACTCCACTATATGCAGAGAAACCTCCATCAATAGGAATTACGATTCCCGTTACAAAAGATGAAGAATCATCACACAAGTATAAAGTACTACTTACCAAATCTTCTGGGTTGCCATACCTTCCCATGGGTGTCTGATCTATAATCTGTTGTCCTCTTTGAGTTAAACTTCCATCTTCGTTAGTAAGCAAGGTTCTATTTTGATTGGTCAGGAAAAACCCTGGAGCTATTGCGTTAACACGAATCCCAACTTTTGAAAAGTGTACTGCCAACCATTTGGTAAAATTTGAGATGGCTGCTTTGGCTCCGCTATATGCTGGAATTTTAGTAAGTGGTGTATAAGCATTCATAGAGGAAATGTTTAATACACTACAGCCATCTCGTCCAACCATATCTTTTGCAAAAACCTGGGTTGGCAAAAGGGTTCCAATAAAATTTAAGTTAAACACAAACTCAATTCCTTTAGGGTCTAAATCAAAGAAGGTTTTGAACCCTTCTGAATTGTTTAACAAATCTTTTTCTAACAAATGTGGATTGGAAGTTGTTCCTAAGGGGTGATTTCCTCCAGCACCATTGACCAAAATATCACAAGCTCCTAAGGTGTTATTTACTGCAAGTTTTGCCGTATCAAGAGATGCTTTTTCTAATACATTAGCAGCTACAGCGATTGCTGTTCCTCCTCCACTATTGATTTCTTCTGCCAATTTATTTGCAGCATCAATTCTCAAGTCTAATACTGCAATCTTATGTCCTTCTTTCGAAAGTGCTTTTGCCAAGGTACTGCAAAGTACACCACCAGCTCCTGTTATTACAACTACTTTACTCATTCTATTTTTTTATTTTTAAAATTAAATCTATCATTCAATGACACTAAAGCTTTTCATGAGAGAAGCATTAGAGTCTCCTCCTATCCAAACATTAAACTCTCCTGGCTCTACTTCCCATTTTTTATGGGCTGTATAAAACTGTAATGTTTTAGCATTAAGCGTAAAAGTTATTGTTTTAGATTCACCAGGTTTCAATTTCACCTTTTCGAATCCTTTTAATTCTTTTATGGGTCTTACAAGACTTCCTACAAGGTCTCTAATATAAAGCTGAACCACTTCTTCTCCTGTTGTGTCACCTGTATTCTTGACATTGACAGAAACGTTTATATTTTGATTAACTGTGGTTTCTTTTTTGTCTAATTGTAGGTTGTCATAACTAAAGGTTGTGTAACTTAAACCAAATCCAAATGGATATAAAGCTGTCTTTGGCGCATCTCTATAACCTGAGTAAAAAACATTTTTAGTACTCGATGGGCGACCAGTATTTTTTTGGCTATAATAAAGCGGTTCTTGACCTACATGATGTGGAAATGACACTGGCAATTTTCCTGAGGGGTTATAATCACCAAAAATTACATCTGCAATTGCATTTCCAGACTGAGACCCTAAATGCCAACATTCTAAAATACTAGGAGCAGTATCTGATACTTTAGTTAAGTCTAAAGGCCTGCCGTTCATTAAAACCACAACTACATTTTTATTTACCTTGTATACAGCTTCTAGCAATTTGTTTTGTAATCCTAAAAGTCCAATGTTGGTCTGACTCCTTCCTTCTCCTGTTTGATATGCGTTTTCACCAATTGCTAATAAAACTACGTCAGATTTTTTTGCTACTTCTACAGCTCTAGCAATTTTAGAATTATCAGTAGTATTAAACTTTAAGGGTAACTTGTACTGGTTTTCACCCGGTTTAATGTTAGGTATAATTAAATCTACACCTTTTGCATAAAGGACTTCAGTATTTATTCCTACCATGCTTTTTACTCCTTCTAGCAAAGAAACTGCAGAATTGTACTCTCCCTTAGCTCTCCAATTCCCTAGTGGTGTATCTTTATCATTGGCCATAGGACCAATTACTGCTATTCGTTTTATGTTTTTTGAAAGAGGTAGAAGTTTATTTTCATTTTTAAGCAAAACAATCGATCTTTTAGCAACATCTCTGGCAATACTTAAGTTTTCTTTGGTATAAACCTCTTTTTTTTCTCTCTCTTCGTCGCAATATTTATATGGATTATCAAACAATCCTAATTGAAATTTTAAGCGGAGAACACGTCTTACGGCATCATCTATTTGTTCAATATCAACTTTATCTTCATCCAATAAAGTATATAAACTGCTTTCGTAAGCATAAGATTCCATATCCATATCGCAACCCGCATTTAATGCAATTTCTGCAGCATGTTTTTTATCTCTTGCAAAACCATGAGCCTTCATTTCTCCAATAGAGGCCCAATCTGAAACTATAAGTCCATTCCACTTCCATGTGCCTTTCAAAACATCTCGTTGTAAATGTTTATGTCCTGTAGATGGAATACCATCAATATCATTGAATGAGTTCATAAAAGTTGCTACCCCTGCTTGTGCAGCAGCTTTAAAGGGAGGTAAAATGGTATTATACAATTCATTTTCTCCAATGGTTACTGTATTGTATTCTCTTCCTGCTTCGGCAAATCCATATCCAGCAAAATGTTTGGCACAAGCTGCAATGGTTAAATCGTCTGACAAGTCATCCCCTTGAAAACCTTTGATTCGAGCTACTCCTATTACACTATTTAGGTAAACATCTTCTCCAGCACTTTCCATAATTCTACCCCACCTAGCATCTCTAGAAACATCTATCATTGGGGCAAATGTCCAATTTAACCCAGAAGCAGCACTTTCTCTCGCAGCAATCGAGGCAGACTGTTCTATAATATCTAAATCCCAACTTGCACTTTCTCCTAATGGAATAGGAAAAATAGTTTTATAACCATGGATAACATCAAAAGCGAAAATTAGGGGTATTTTTAACCTCGAATGTTTCATGTTTATTTCTTGAATATTTCGAACTGTTTTTACAGATGTAACGTTAAGCATAGAGCCGACTTCCCCTTTTTTTATTTTTTCTAATTTGTACTGATCTTTTTTTGATGAGGTAGGCCCAGTTACGTTCCATTTTCCGCTATATTGAACTAGTTGACCTATTTTTTCATTTATACGCATCAGACTTAAAACGGAATCTACTTTTTTTTCAATTTCAGGATTCAGATCTCGTATTGTGTTAAGACTTTTTTCTCTTTCGTTTTTATTCCAACTAATTAATACAAACATCAAGCTGATTGCAATAAAAAACGTTATTGAGTATTTCTTCATAGACGTTTAAATAAGGTAAGTTTTAATATTTTAGATTATTGAATTTTTCTTATCTGAAAAGCATTTAATATGGGTAAACCTTTCACAGATTCAAAATTAATTTTGATTCCTTCTCCATCATTAACACTTATTTGGTATTTGACAGAAACTGCCTTTTCAACTCCATATTTCTCTGAAATATTTAAGTTTTTCTCGATATATTCTCCGTTCAAAATCACATTAAAAATTCGACTCGAGAAACCTTCAAATACTCTGTCATTTCCTAAGTTATAGGCCAACTTCTCATGTTTTATATTTGACTCCAGTTCTGTCCAATGTAATGTAACAGAGTACTTGCCATTCGGAACATCTAGCTTAAAACCATTAATCCCAACGCGTTGTGTTTGGTATATTGGATCATCTTGCGAACCTTTAATATTCAGCTCAGAACTTGGTAAACTGCCAAATTTAGTTTTTGCTCTGTAGGGCTTTCCTCCTATATACCCCCAACTTCCCTGAGCGTATTCTTGTTCAGGTATCCATACCATACTGTTAACACGGTCTTCATAAATTCGTTTGGTCCCTAAAAGCACATTTAACTCATCAAAATCATCATCAAACTCTGAAAATTGATTCGGTGCCAACCTAAAGTCTATTTTCAAAACATCGTTATATGTTTCAGTTTGAAAAGTGCTTGTTGCCTTAAGTTTATTTATGCCGTTTGTAAATGGGATAGAAAAACGAGCTATATAATCTTTTACCTCGGCATTGTAGACAATATTATTATGAGTTAATTGTACGGAATCACTATTGCTGTATACAGTTACAGGTTGTAAACAGTGGTCTTTTCCAGTCTCAGCTACACCGCCTCTAATTTTCCATTCATTCTGACCGAATTTTATAATGGGTTCCTTGGAAAGTTTGGTTTTATACAACCACCAAGTGTCTTTTTTTTCCCTATTCAGAGTAGTTATTCCCTTTAAATTGGTATTTGGTATGGCATAGCCTCTTGTTTCTGAATAGAAATCATTTAAATTCCAAATGTTAGCTCCAACTATAAAAGGGCGAGCCATTATAGCCTTTAGATAATGTTCATGATATCTATTACCATATTCTACAGTATAGTCGAATCTTTCTGAATCGAAGGAATGCAACCTATGATGCACATCTGCTCCATATTCTGAAATGATTATGGGCTTGTTTGGAAAAAGACGATGAATTTTATCGAGATATTTATCAAAATGCTCAAAAACACCCCCGTACCAACCTTGGTATAGATTCCACCCTAGAAGCATCGAGATATCTGTAAGTCCTGCATTCACATAACGATCTACAGCGCCATGATTTACAATCATGGTATATCTGCTAGGATCTAATGTTCTTATTTTATCTTCTATCTTAGACGCTAGTTTTGCAATATTATTTGTATATAACTCATAACGTTCTTTCTCGGTTTTTTCATCAAAAGGTGGGCGTAAAAGCACCTCATTCATGTAGGTCCAGATAATTAAAGAGGGGTGATTGAAATTTTGCTTCACCATTTCTTCTGCCATATGAAGGCTATTTTCTGTAAACGCCTCGGATTCGGTTATGGCATTAACAATAGGTATTTCTATAGAGGTCAAAATTCCTAATCGATCACAGGTTTCAAGGACTACAGGATCTTGGGGATAATGGGATATTCTCAAGAAGTTGCCACCCATTTCTTTTAGTAGTTGCACATCGCTTGCATGTATTTCGTTTGTAAGCGCGTTTCCTTTTTTAAAATAATCCTGATGACGGTTTGTTCCTATGAGTTTAAGATACTTGCCATTTAAGAAAAATCCTTCTTCTGGGTCAAAATGAAACCATCTTAAGCCTAGGGGTTCAATGGACTCATCTAACACAACCCCTGTTTTTGAGTCCTGTATTTGGGTTATTACTTGATATAAATACGGCGTATCTGGGGACCATAGCTGTGGATTATTTATAACAAAATCTTCATCAACTGAAAAATGCTTATCGTGCTTTCTGATTTTTATTTTTTTCTTTTTTTCGGTTATGATTACACCTTGATTGTCTTCAATACGATTTACTAAGGTTAGGTTTCTGTTTTGATGTTCGCTATTGTTTATGAGACAGTTGATACTTACAAGACCTTCTTCTTTGGATACTTTAGGGGTAGAGATATATACTCCTGAAGAACCATGGTCATCCATTAAAAAGTGAATCGCATTTTGTTTGATGAGGTAAACATCTCTGTATATACCTCCAAAAAAAGTAAAATCAGCAGATAACGGTGGAATCGCTTCATTATGACTGTTATCAACCTTTATTGCTAATACATTAGACTCTCCAAAATTTAGAAACTCGGTAATATCAAAATTAAACCTAGTGTACCCCCCATTATGTTGACCAACCCAATTTCCATTTACATAAACATCCGTAACTTGATTTGCTCCTTCAAAGTATATTTCAGTTTTTACGTTCTTTTCGCGCTTTTCAGCTGTTAGATCAATGGTTTTTTTATACCACCCTACTCCTCTGTAATAGCCTGGGATTTCATCAATAGCGTCCTTATCATTCCAAGTATGTGGAATGTTAATGGTTTCCCATTCTATAACTTCTGATAATATCGCTTTCGATGGAGATTGATACTGATCAAAATCAATATTTCCTAGATGAAAATTCCAATTGTTATTAATTGCACTAACTCTTTCGGATTGGGACGATACTGTTAAGGCAGCAAAAATTGCTATTAATAAAGAGAAAACTCTTTTATTCATTATTATTAAACTTTAATACAATTAATTTGATGATGTTGACTTGAAAAATGCAATGACAGACGCTTTTAAATAGTAATTAGACATTAATCTTGTTCTTCCATACCTATATCGACTCCACTTCCAAGAGGCACATCATTTCCAAACATATCCTTTATTTTAATAACTCCACCCTTACCATTTAAGGCATCATGTTGGTTATTATCCCCAACATTAATACCAGGCGAATTTGAGGAAAGGCGGAAATTCTCTACACTATTTAGTTGAGGGCTAGATCCAACACTATAAATCGGTGCAACATTCCATAAATTTGCAGTAGTACTTACTGACGAATTCATAGATATTCCAGAAAACATATTATCATGAATGGAATTTCCTGCACTATTTTCTAATCTTATAGAGCCATTGGTTCCATTACTAAAGAAAATATTATTAAAATATTCTGCACTTCTTGAATAACCATCCCAGCTTTTATGTTGAATTACCTCGATTGATTCATCAAAATCTGAGTAAATATGATTATTATAAACCTTTAAACTCATCACATTCCCTGAAGTCTTTATAGCATGGTCTCCATTGTTGGCTAGTAAATTATAGCGTATAATCGTTTCATAATTAAAAGCTGTGGGCCATCTGGCTGGTCCTCCCGTGATTAAAATTCCACCTTCTCCATTATTATGGCAATAATTATATTGAAATGTAGTCCAACGTGTTTTGAAGTCGCTATCCAATCCGCCTGAATCTACATCTCCTACATTGGTAACGGTATTTGAGACTTCATTGTATTGGAACAAAGCGTAATCAGTGTTAAAGCAAAAAGCTGCATTTCCTGAGGTAAACTCCCCACAATAATCAAAGGTATTATATTCAACTAAAGGAGCATGAGCATTTTTAAGGATAAGGCCATTTCCAGCTATATGTTCAATAGTATTGTTACGATATACCATATTTCTACTTGGAACCCATGAAAGATTTACATAAACACCACCACTTCTTGGCCATTCTCTATCTTCCCATGAAGACGTATTGTATATACCTGTTTGAGATACATGATGAATGTGGCAGTTTTCAATAAGAAAATCGTCAAAATAAGTTTCTACGGCATTACCAAGAATGACGCTAACAATTCCTCCATTAGATTTGTTATTTTGAAAATCCCCACCAGCTAAACCGCCATGTACGCCATTAACATCATGTATTTCAATATTTCTAAAATATAAGTGATGCACCACTCCAAAATCTCTTGCTTCCACATAAATACCTTTTCTGTTTTCAGCTGGTGTATCTCCCAAATTGGTGATTTCCAAATCAGAAACTTCTATATATTCTTGGTTTCTAATTAAAAAGGCATAAGATTTACCCTTAGGAGCAATTTTAGGTTTATTACCATTTCCGTAACTTGTTATTATAATAGGATTAGATTCATCACCACTACCTCTAAATTTAAAAGTTTCATTCCATACACTGCCTTTTTTTAGATTGACAGAATTTCCAGCACCTAAGGTTTTTTGATTAAGATTGACAAAGCTTTTCCATGCCTTTTCAGGGCTGCACCCGTCATTGTTGTCGTCTCCATTAATAGAGTCTATAAAATAAGAGTTACAATCTCCAATTGGAGCCGTGTTTTCGTCATTATTCTTAGAACACCCAAGAACAAGATTTATCAGTATAAGTGTGAAACACATTTTAGCAATTACTCTGAAGCAAGTCATCATATTTTTATAATTATTATTAAAGAGCTTCCTACAAACGCAGAAAGCTCTATTCAAAAATGAAAACAAAATTTGTTAAAGGCATACAAAATTTAAAGAGTTGCCATCTATTCCTATCAATTCAAAATCATCAAAGTAATATAATGTAGTCGCTCCTGCATCTCCATTTACATGGGTTCTCAAATACATCCTATCTGGGTTTTTATCTGTAGATCCATCTGGGATGTAATATTTATAAGAGCCATAGGCAGCACCATGGTATTTATAATCATCTTGATTGCTAAAATCAAACTCAAGTGTTACCCATTGATCAAATGCAGACACCTCTTTTTCAATCCACACATTACGCTTATAAGAGTCGCTATATGACGTACCATCAGTTCTATATCTATCTTCAAGATAAAGACGAACTATCCGTTTCCCTGCGTTATCTGTATTGTCAATCATTGTTCCATCAGGAGCTTCTGCATTAGAAGGTAAATAAACGTTGACCCTAAATTTGCTTTGTAATGAAAAATCAAATTCAGTTCCATCATCTTTTTCTCTAAACTTTAAGATACCATATTGAGCTCCACTAGGTTTATAATGATATCTTAGTGTAGCGGAACTATTTCCGTTTTGTACACTAGCGGGTAAATCTGTCAAGGCTAATGTCCCTGATTTATCTGATCCAACATCCCATAAAATTCCTCCACATTCAGCTCCGTCCATATCATCGAAAAGTCTCCAGTTTTCAGGAGGCGCTACTCCTGCATCTACATCTACACTAAAAGACTCCGTGTTTTCTAAACTTCCAGCTCCATTGATAGCTGTCATTTTAACCACGCAGTTTAATGTTACAGGTTCTAATAAATCATTGGTGAAAACATAAGTGTAAGAGTTACTAGTTGTTGTTTTCTCATGAATTAGTGTCACTCCATCTTGCTCAAAAATCTCAATTTTATAGCTGGTCGCATTTGTAGCCGACATACTGAAGTTAACTATTCCTGATCCATCGCTTGATGGCTCAACAGTTGTCAAGAAATCAGCTGGTTCTTTTTCAGGAATTTCAACTACTAACTCGAAACTAGCCGCATCTCTAATGCCTTGGGCAATTAGTATTACATTATAAGTTCCAAATTGATCGAAGTTAACAGAAAAGTTATTTTCAGTAAAACTTTCTGGGCTCTCATCATCCAAATTCTTTTTTAAGAGAAAAAAGACCTGGCCTTCAGCCGTAGCTTCAAAATTTACTGTATAACCACTGCTTTCATTATCTAGAGAATATGTTAGGTTTAGATTCGTTGGTATATTTTCATAACCTTCTAGCTTATTGTCCGTAAAATCCTCTTCACAGGATGCGAACATCAGTATTATAAAAATGCTCACGACACTTTTAATGGTATTTTTAATATTATTCATAATCATTAATTTTAAATTTTAACGTTTGAGTTTATAACTCGAAACTATTATTAGTATCCTTGATTTTGCGGGAATGTTGGTCCCATTAAATCCAACTGAGTCTGAGGTATTGGCCAATTAACCATATGAGGCTGCATTGGATAAGGTCGATTGTTTTTTGTATTAGAACCAAATCTATAGTGTAGATTCTGACGCTCTACCAATAAGCCTAATCTTTTTAACAAATACCATCTGTTTTTTTCAAATGCTAATTCTCTTGCAGATTCTTCCAAATAAGTTTCTAAAGTAAACTCTGTGAAATTGTGGTCCGAATTACCAAAAGCTCTTTCCCGTATCATATTGATATATTCTAATGCCTTAGCACTGGTTGGGCTTTCATTATCCGCTCTCCAATGGGCTTCAGCTCCCAGCATTAATGTTTCAGCGAATCGATAATAGAGATAATCTTTCCAGTTCCCATTTGACCCAATAGGTTTTTCATCGTCATGGTATTTTTTCAAACTCCAATGGTAACGTCTAAAGTTATCTTCGTATCCGATAACTTCATTCCCAAAATTAGGATGGTCGGGATTGTTACAAATTAGCTTAGTTGAATAATAGTAGGTGGTGTATCTAATATCATTGTCTTTATCGTAAAGCGATTGCAAATAATCATTAGGAAAACCCCATCCCAACGAATTTCCACCAAGTTCTACACTTGGTATCATTTCACCGGAATTAAGCTCATAATATCGATTATTAAAGAATGAGCTATACCAAATGTCATCACCTCCAGCTAAATCATCATCCTCTCCAAAAGATTGCTCTCTTGGATATACAGCCAGTGCTTCCTCATGATTTAAATCCTGTCCAAAGACTTTATCTAAACCAGCGAGATGATAAGTTCCATTTTCTATAATAGCGTCGAACTGTGAAGCAGCCTCGCTCCAGTCGCCTTGCCACATTGCACTTTTCCCTTTTAAATGACGAGCTACAGCTTGATTGTATCTCCCAAAATCTTCTTTGTATTTTAAGTTTTCAATAGCATAATCAAAATCACTATCAATAAGCTTATACACGTCTTCCTGGGCAGCTGGAACATATTCTACTAAATCTTCATAGTTATCAGCGTTTGTTGGAATGGTATCCAATAAGATATTTTCGTACAAACGAACTAAATCGAAATAGGTTTCTCCTCTTATTAATCTTGCCTCAGCAACTCGTTTTTTTAATTGATCATTCTGTTCTAAGGCAGGTGCAGCACTAATAATAGCATTAGCCCTATCTATAATTTGATAACAGGTTACCCATTTATGGTTAGCAAAACCCAATGTCGCATTGTGTTTTGAAGGGTCATAAGGCGTAAAATAGGTTCTCATTTGCCCGATGTCTGTTCCAATAAGTATAAAAGCATTGGCTCTAAAACCATCGCCAGCACGTCCAGTGGCATTGTTCTTTCTTAACTTATTATATAATGCGGTAACGCCAACGTCTATACCATCCACAGATGAATAAATATAATCGGTGGAAATTTCATCTAAGGGTTCTTCTTCTAGAAGGTCACTACAGGATGTGGAAAACAATAATGTTGTTATTGCTAATCCCATTAAAAAATAATTTTTTTTCATTTCTTTTAAGTTATTTAGTTTCATAATTAAAATGTGACTTGTAATCCGAGCACTACAGAAACTTGCTCTGGATAAGCGTTTGGATTTTGATCAGGACTATAGGACTTATAGTCAGTGATGGTTACAGGATTACGTGCAGTAGAGTAAAGTCTTATACTGCCCATGTTTAATTTTTCTGTTAAAGTTTTGGGAAAGGTGTATCCCAATGACAGAAGTGAAATTCTGAAAAATGAGGCATCCTGCAATCCTAAAGTGTTTATAAATGCTGGGGTGTTTCCACCATCTGGTCTGGGCCAATCCCCCGTAGTGTTTTCTGGTGTCCAATAATTTTGCTTTATACCATTAAACAACCCTCTTAAATCTCCCCCTTGATTATAGCTATAATAATAAGGGTTAATCATTTTACGGCCTTGAACTGTGGTAGCCTGAGCAGTAAAGTCGAAGTTTTTGTAAGTAATATCTAAATTAAATGTTCCAATCCAATCTGGATCTTTTTTAGTAATAACACGATCATCTGGATTTAAATCACCATCATTCGGATCGACATCTAATAATCGAATACCTCCTATTTGAGCATCTGGTTGATGTGAGCTATCTATTTCTTCTTGAGATTGAAAAATCCCAGCATATTGGTAGTCATATACCACATCAACAGGATGGCCTATAAACCATTTGTTTCCTATATCGTCATCTTCAATACCATCTCCATCCTCATCTAGGCCATAAAGAGAAATTATTTCATTCTTGTTTGCAGAAAAAATAACTCCAGCATTAATTTTGAAGTCCTTTTTATCTACTACATATCCGTTGATTGCAAACTCAAAACCTTTATTTTCGATTTCTCCGATATTGCTTAATATGCTGGTATATCCTAATGCCGCATTTAAGGTTTTACTCACCAAAAGATCTTCGGTTCTTGTATTGTAATACTCAAAGGTTCCTGTCACTCGATTATTCCATAATCCAAAATCAAGAGCTGAATTGAAAGTTGTGGAAGTTTCCCATTTTAAGTTGGGATTTGGTAAAGAGTTTCCGGGAATATACCCTGTACTAATTTGACCATTAAAAATATAATCATTCTGGTTGGCTGTACTTAAACTTCCGTAGGGGCCAATAGCTTCGTTACCAACACTACCATAACTAAAGCGTAATTTTAAGTTATTTAAAGCATCTAAACGCTCCATGAATTCCTCTTTGTGGATGTTCCACCCAAGTGCAACCGCAGGGAAATACCCCCATTTGTTATTGTCTCCGAAAACAGAAGACCCATCAGAACGAAAAGAGGCTGTCAAATAATATTTATTTTTATAATCATATTGCGCTCGCCCCACAAAAGAAACTAACGTTCGATCTGAGGCACTTATAAGTGGCTCATTGAATTCAGCAGACAGTAATCCATAAATACCTAATATGTCATTTTGAAGATTGGATGCTTTGTTCCTGAAATATTCGTTTCTTCTTTCATTAACACTTTGTACAAATGTTAGCCCGAGATTGTGGTTATTCTTTTCAAAATCATAATTAATGATATTCTCCAATTGCAATTCGACGGACTTTTGGAATGTAACTTTTCCTTGCCCAAGGCCTCCATTTCGAAAGCCAACATAGGATTTACCTGTAGAATACTCCATTCCTTCTTGATTCCATGAACGTCTACTGACATTTAGTCTATAATTTAAACCTTTAAGCGGCTTAACATCAAGGAATACATTAATAATATCACTTTTATCTTTTAGAAGATTCTTTGTAGTATCTAAATCAAGAAGTGGGTTAATACTTTCTTGGAATCCAGAAGGATTTAGTGCCAGTTCACCACTCTCATTATATACTACCCCTAAAGGACTTGCTTTCACTAATCTTTCCAAAGTGTTGCCAGTTCCTGGGTCGTTCTTTTTTGAAACGTTCCAGTTGGTATTAATTCCTAAACTTAACCACGAATAGAGTTTTTGATCTACGTTAAGACGAATGATCATCCTTTCAAAATTAGTTCCGGGTACAACACCGTCTTGTTGTTGATAATTAAATCCAGAGTATACTTTAGTTTTATCAGAACCTGTTGAGAAATTAAAATTGTGATTTTGTATCGGGGCTATTTCAAGAACTTCGTCAAACCAATCGATGAAATTGCCGTTCTTTAAAGACTCCAACTCGATGGCCGTGAAAACATCTTTATCTTGCATGTAGGCACCTCCGTTATTGGCTCTATAAGCCTCTCGTTTAAGCATGGCATATTCTTCTGGGCTGTAAACATCAAAATTTCTGTTTATGTATTGCATTCCATAAAATGAGTTGTAACTAACATTTGACTTTCCTTCAGCTGCACGCTTGGTAGTTATAAGAATTACACCATTTGATGCTCTAGCTCCGTAAATAGCTTGCGCTGCCGCATCTTTTAGGATTTCCATGGAAGCAATATCATTAGCATTAACCTCATTGATATTACCCACAGGAACGCCATCAACAATTACAATAGGATTGTTACCTCCATTGATGGAACTTCTTCCTCGAATAAGTATGTTGGAAGAACTTCCAGGACCAGCATCAGAAGTCGTTATAAAAACACCAGCGGCCTGTCCTTTTAGCATATCGCCAATATCCGTGGAAGGCACTCTGTTTATAGCCTCTGATTTCACTGTGGTAACAGAGCTAATAATATCACTCTTTTTCTGGGTTCCGTATCCAACTACGACAATTTCGTCTAAAGCCGTATTTTCTTCTTCCAGAGTTACGTTATAGAAATTAGAGTTCCCAACCTCTATTTCTTTCGTTTTAAAACCCACATAAGAAAGCACAATTGAATCCCCTGTGGTTGCGGTCAAATTAAATTTTCCATCAAAATCAGTAGTTGTGCCATTACTGGTATCTTTTACGATAACGGTTACCCCTAGTAATGGGTTGCCAGAGTTATCACTTACTACACCTTCAATGCTTTTGTTCTGACCATATCCACTATAGGAAAATAGAATAAAATTAAGGCATATTAATTTGATAATAAATAGTTTGTTGCTCATAAATATCAATTTAGTTGATTATTATTCAGCTATATTAAAAGAATTGTCATAGTATCCTTTTGACTATTGTTACATAAACCAATAATTTTGTTCCATATTAGCACTTATGTTGCAATGATGTAACAAGAGTGCTATGATTAAGCCATAAATCTATATTCGCCGTGCCTTATATCTCTTATTTTTGCTTTATGAAATATCGACTATATAATCTTGTCTTCTTGTTCATCTCAAGTTGGATATTTTGTCAAAATAATCCTCATATTTCATTATCGAAAGTAACTCCTGATGGAGGGATAGCCTATTCTCAAGTAACTTCCATAATTGAAAATAGTAAAGGGGTTATGTGGTTTGGTACCAATAACGGTCTGTTTTCCTACAACGCTGTAAGAATTGAGAAGTATAGCTATTTGGAAAAAGATTCCTCAACCATATCTACTAATAGAATCAATTCCCTATTTAATGATCATGCTGGAAATTTATGGGTGGCTACAGAAAAAGGATTATGTTCTTATAACTTTCGAAATGACAATTTTACAAGACATAAGATCAGAGACCAGCTTAATGAAGAAATTGGTCAAGATATCATTTCATTCTTTCAAGATGAGAACAATACCTATTGGCTTTCTGATAAAAAGGGATTTGGAACATATAACCCCGAAATAAAAAGTTTAACCTACCAAAATGTAAACAAAAAAACGACCATCGTTAATTACTTAACTATTGGACCTGACCAAACTGTCTGGGTATTTTATGAAGATGGTGACATATATTTTAAAACCAAAGACTCAGATCAATTTAGATTTTTCAAAAAAAGCTTTAGGGACGGCATTAGCTCCGTACTTATTGACAACAACGTCATGTGGTTGGGGTATGGTACCAAGGGACTTCTTTCATTAAACCTTTCAGATGGTACTACTGCAAAATATTTTGACCCAGACCTAGCCAAAATAGATGCCTTTACTGGATACCAAATAAGAAGTTTAATCAAAAATGATAATAATATTTGGGCAGCAACTGATAAGGGAGTTGCTTTGGTTAATAACAGTGAGCTAAAACTTTTAATAGACCAGCAAAAACATCCTAACCTTCCTCATAACTCTATTTGGTCTTTATATAAAGATTCCAATGCTAACATTTGGATTGGCACTTGGCTTGGAGGTGTGAGTTTTCATAGTGAATACAACAACTCATTCCAACATCACACCCAATCCACTTCAAAAGAATCATTAAGCAGCAATATTATAAGTTGTTTTGCGCAAATACCTAATTCATCAGAAATATTGGTCGGGACTGATGTTGATGATTTGAACCGTTACAACCCAGAAACAAATGATTTTACTAGTTATCCTGTAATTTATAAGGGTGAAACCATTAAGAAAATTAAATCAATAACTTATGATAGGTTCGGCACTTTGTGGGTAGGAACCTATAAAAATGGATTAC
>Ga0206124_10000985_pt1 | contig 22913 bp, 18 predicted proteins | sample Helgoland_Spring_3_FD_148671 | JGI IMG/M metagenome (GOLD analysis project Ga0206124, IMG submission 148671) | Pelagic subsurface seawater microbial communities from Kabeltonne, Helgoland, North Sea - Helgoland_Spring_Bloom_20160321_2 | ecosystem: Environmental > Aquatic > Marine > Epipelagic ... | reverse complement strand
TCGTTAGGAGCGGACTTAAGAATCACCAACTACGGTGGAGGAAACACAAGTTGTAAAACCATTGAAAAAGATCCGTTGACAAATGAAGAGGTAGAAGTAATGTGGGTAAAAGGATCTGGTGGTGACATCGGTACTTTGAACAGAGCTGGAATTGCTGGTTTATATACCAATAGATTGCGTGATTTGAAAAATGTATACGGAGGTATGGCAGATGAAGACCGTATGGTAGGTTTGTTTAACCATTGTATTTATGACTTAGATAGTAAAGCACCGTCTATCGATACACCATTACACGGTTTGTTACCCTTTGCACATATCGATCACTTGCATCCAGATGCCTTGATTGCTGTTGCTGCTGCAAAAGATAGTGAGCAAGTAACCAAAGAAATTTGGGGAGACACGATGGGATGGGTGCCATGGCAACGTCCAGGTTTCGACTTAGGATTGCAATTGGAGAAATGCTTGGCTGAAAACCCAGGAATCAGAGGGATCGTATTAGGTTCTCATGGATTGTTTACTTGGGGAGACACCTCATACGAATGTTATATGAACAGTTTGGAAGTTATTGAAATGGCTTCTGAATACATAGAAAATAAAATTGCTGAAAACGGTAGTGTTTTTGGAGGACAAAAAATAACAAGTCTTCCTAAAGAAGAAAGAACTGAAAAAGCAGCACAAATCATGCCTTTATTAAGAGGGTTGTGTTCTTCTGAAAACAGAATGATTGGGCACTTCTCTGATACTGATGTTGTGATGGAATTCATCAATAGTAATGACTTGGAAAGATTGGCGCCTATGGGAACTTCTTGTCCAGACCATTTCTTAAGAACAAAAATTCAACCGTTGGTATTGACTTTGGATAAAAATGAAGATTTGTCTGACAGCGAAGCTATTTTGAAAAAGTTAACACCTGCGTTTGAAGCGTATAGAGCGGAATATGTAGACTATTACAATACCTGTAAAAAAGACAACAGTCCAGCCGTACGTGATGCAAACCCAGTAATCATCATTTTCCCAGGAATAGGAATGTTTAGTTTTGCAAAAAACAAACAAACGACACGTGTAGCGAATGAATTTTATATCAATGCCATCAACGTAATGCGTGGTGCAGAAGCAATAACTGAATATACTTCATTGCCAAGACAAGAAGCTTTTGATATTGAGTACTGGTTGTTGGAAGAAGCAAAACTACAACGTATGCCAAAAGAACAACCTTTATCTAGAAAAGTAGCCTTGGTTACTGGTGCAGGTGGAGGAATTGGAAAAGCCATTGCCGATAAATTAGCAGCAGAAGGTGCGGTTGTAGTATTGACAGATATCAACGAAGAAAGCTTGATCGAAGCCAATGCAACCTACAAAAGAGATGTGTCTACTTATGCAGTATGTGATGTAACAGATACTGAATCTATTGCAAGCGCTTATAAAAAAGCCTGTGTAGAATTTGGAGGTATTGACATTGTTGTACACAGTGCTGGATTGGCAATCTCTAAGCCTTTAGAAGATACCACTGATAAAGATTGGAACATTCTACAAAACATCCTAGTAAAAGGACAGTTCGATTTGGCAAAGCAATTCTCAGCCATTACACGTCAACAAGGATTGGGAGGAGACTATATCTCAATTGCCAGTAAAAACGGATTGGTAGCAGGACCCAACAATGTAGCCTATGGAACCGCAAAAGCGGCACAACAACATATGGTACGTTTGTTAGCTGCTGAATTGGCAAAAGACAAAGTAAGAGTAAACACCGTAAACCCTGATGGTGTCATTGTAGGAAGTAAAATTTGGGAAGGTGCTTGGGCAGAAGGAAGAGCCAAAGCCAACGGTATTACCGTAGAAGAACTCCCTGCTTTTTATGCAAAAAGAAATTTATTGAATGAAATCATCACCCCTGCCGATATTGCAAACGGAGTGTTCTCTTTTGTTGGAGTTACCGACAAATCAACAGGAAACATCCTAAATGTAGACGGTGGAATGGCGAATGCATTCGTAAGATAGTAGTTTAATTTCAAAAACTTCCATATATTGGCATTGCCAGGACTATGGAAGTTTTTATACAAAAAAAATAACAACATGAAGATACAAGCAGAAAACATACAAGATGCAAACAAAAACCTTTTGGATGCACATAATGAAAACTTTGATTTTTTAGCGAATAAACTCACTAAAAACGGTCATAAAGTTGAGGATATTCTGAACAAATTAGCGGAATTTCAAGTAGCCATTCCTAGTTGGGCCTTGGGTGCCGGAGGTACGCGTTTTGGGCGTTTTTCTTTTTATGGAGAACCTTCTTCCTTAGAACAAAAAATTGAAGATGTTGGAATTTTACATTCACTTACACAAACTGCAGGAGCGGTTTCTTTACACATTCCATGGGATGTGCCGGAAGATTACAATGCAGTTAAAGAGTTGGCCAGTTCATTAGACATCAAATTTGATGCAGTGAACTCCAATACCTTTCAAGATCAAAAAGACGCAGCGGAAACCTACAAATACGGTTCTTTGAGCAATACGAGTCAAGCCGTACGCGAACAAGCCATTCAACACAATCTGGATGTGATCAATATTGGAAACAAACTAGGATCTAAAGCATTGACCGTTTGGTTGGCAGACGGTTCTTGTTTTCCGGGACAAAACAACTTCCAAACCGCTTTCCAAAACACACAAGACAGCTTAAAAGACATTTACAAAGGATTGCCGGACGATTGGAAAATGTTGGTAGAATACAAGCCTTATGAGCCAAACTTTTACAGCACAGTTATCCAAGATTGGGGTGCTTCGTTGATGTTGGCTAACGAATGTGGTGAAAAAGCGTATACACTTGTAGATTTAGGACACCATCTTCCAAATAGCAACATCGAACAAATTGTTTCAATATTACAATTGAAAGGAAAGTTGGGTGGATTCCACTTCAACGATAGTAAATATGGTGATGACGATTTAACGGTTGGAAGCATCAAGCCTTATGCTTTGTTCTTAATTTTTAACGAACTGGTATATGGAATGGAAAACAATCCTCAGAATCCAGACCTAGCTTGGATGATTGATGCAAGTCATAACGTAAAAGATCCATTAGAAGATTTGATCCAATCTTTAGAAGCAATTCAAGAGGCCTTTGCAAAAGCCTTATTGATAGATCAAGACGAGTTAAAAGCGGCTCAGTTGGACAACGATGTTGTGAAATGTCAAGAGATATTGCAAACAGCGTATAGAACCGATGTGCGTCCGCTAATTGAAAAAGCGCGTTTGAATAGAGGAGGCGCTATCAGTCCAATCAAAGCCTACCGCGAATTGGATTTGAGAAACCACCTTATCGATTCCAGAGGAAAGCACACGATTGCAACAGGTTTGTAATCCCTTTTGTCACCACAACAATGTGTTCACATCGTTGTGGTGATATTTTAATTGCAGAACCGAGACCACAACTACAAAATTTCCCCTTTGAAAAAACTAAAAGTAACCGCTGTTTTCGACATCGGAAAAACCAATAAAAAATTCTTTCTTTTCGATAAAAACTTCAAAGAAGTCTATCGAGAATATACGCGTTTTGAAGAAATTGAAGACGAAGATGGCTATCCGACAGAAAACTTAGCTGCCTTGCAAAATTGGCTTAAGGACTTATTTCATCGCATATTAGAAGCAGAAGAATACAATGTAAAAGCCATTAATTTTTCTACCTATGGCGCAAGTTTTGTCCATCTCGACGAGAATGGACAGGTACTAACACCATTGTACAATTACCTCAAAGATATTGACGAAGCATTTGTAGATGACTTTTATAAAAAATATGGACCGGAGATAGAATTGTCCACAAAAACAGGTTCTCCAAAATCGGGGATGTTGAATTCTGGTTTGCAACTCTATTGGTTGAAACACAAACAGCCAGAAGTATACAAGAAAATTAAATATTCCTTACACCTACCCCAATATTTAAGCTATGTATTTACCGGGATTCCTTTGAGTGAGTATACCAGTATTGGATGTCATACCGCCTTGTGGGACTACGAAAAGAAAGACTACCACCAATGGGTATATGCTGAAGAAATCAATAAGATTTTGCCTCCTTTAGTTTCAACAGAGACAAGTATCAATATGAACTACAACGGAAAGCGCATCAAAATAGGTGTGGGAATTCACGACAGTTCATCTGCTTTGATTCCGTACATCCGAGGTTCAAAAAAACCTTTTGTGTTGGTTTCAACAGGTACTTGGAGTGTTTCGCTAAATCCTTATTCAAAATCCTTATTGACCGAGCAGGAAATGCAGGAAGATTGCATCAACTACATGCGCATCAATGGAAAAGCAGTCAAATCCTCAAAACTGTTGTTAGGAAACGAATACAAACATCAGGTAACTTTCTTAAGCGAATATTTTAAAGTTCCTTATGAACAACACGTATCCGTAAAATTTGACTACGATACCTATCAAAAATTAGAGTCTGATTTTACACCTTGTTTCCAATGGAAGTACTTATCAAATAAGAATGCGCCAAAGGAAACAGTTCTTACCCATACAACGTATGAAGCGGCTTACCATCAGTTGATGATAGAATTAACACATCTACAAGTAAAGAATATCGAAGCGGCAAAAGGAGGTGATGAAAGCATCAAACGTTTGTTTTTAGATGGAGGGTTTAGTGACAATGATGTGTTTATAAAACTTTTATCGCATTATTTAAGAGATATGAAGCTACGCTCTACCAGTTCCTCTTTAGGATCTGCCTTAGGCGCTGCGATCGTGATATCTGACAGTAAATTAAATTCCAAATTTTTAAAAGAGAACTATGCTTTAAAAAAGCATGTTCCTTTTATAATTACGTAAGGCTACTGGCTACCGGCTACCGGCTACCGGCCACCAGCCACCAGCCGATAGCCAAAAGCCGAAAGTCGAAAGTCGAAAGCCGAAAGCCACCAGCCGATAGCCAAAAGTCGAAAGCTAAAAACTAATAACAAAAAACCAAACAATAATGAGTCAAGCACATTTAGAAGAAGTAACAGTAGCACAAGAATCCGGAGAATTTGAAAGAGAACCCGTTCCTCAGTCCAAACTAAAAGGTTGGAAGAGTTTTATTGGAATGTATGCCGGAGAACATGCCGCAGGAACCGAATTTATGATTGGTCCCTTATTTTTAACTGCAGGTGTTAGTGCTTTTGATTTGATCATAGGGCTTATTTTTGGAAACCTATTGGCAGTGTTAAGCTGGCGTTATCTAACGGCTGAAATTGCTGTAAAAAACAGGTTGACTTTGTATTTTCAACTCGAAAAGATATGTGGTAAAAAATTGGTAACCGGATACAACCTTGCCAATGGAGTTTTGTTTTGCTTTTTAGCGGGATCTATGATTACCGTATCGGCAACAGCGGTTGGAATTCCTTTCGATATGCCCATGCCAAAATTGGATGATACCCTTCCTAACGGAATGACTTGGGTAATCATCGTAATTCTTTTGGGCGCAGTAATCTCATTGATAGCAGCCCGTGGATATGACACCGTTACCAAAGCGGCCAACTGGATGTCGCCCATTATTGTACTCGCCTTTGTAGCTTGTGGAGTTGTCGCATTGGGGCAATTAGGAGTAGGAAGCTTTGCAGAATTTTGGGATATCTGGGGAACAGGCGCAGAACCCTTTCCTGGGCAAATAAAATTTACCTTTTGGCATGTAGTCATCTGGTCGTGGTTTGCGAATGGAGCCATGCATGTTGGAATGTCTGATTTGTCGGTATTCCGTTTTGCCAAAGAAGCCAAAGCTGGTTGGGCAACCGCAGCCGGAATGTATGTAGGTCATTATATGGCTTGGATTGCAGCCGCCTTATTGTATGCAGTATATATTCAATCTCCTGAAGCATTGTCTTATTTAAATAACGGACAAGCACCTCCGGTAGCACCCGGACCTATGGCCTACAATGCCATTGGGGTTTTTGGAATCATCGCCGTAGTATTGGCAGGTTGGACTACAGCAAACCCAACCATTTACAGAGCCGGATTGGCATTTCAGGCAATTTTGCCAAAACTGTCTACTTTTTGGGTTACCATATTGGCGGGAGCCATTGCTACCATCGCTGGTTTGTTCCCTGCATTTGCCATGAAACTATTAGGTTTTGTCGCTTTATACGGATTTATCTTATCTCCTTTTGGAGCCATTATAGCATTCGAGCACTTCTTTCATAAAGACTGGGGCATTACCAAAAATTACGCAGAAGTCGCAGGATTGCAAGTAAACAAAGCAGTACTTTTTGCTTGGGCAATCAGTTTTGGTTTATTTTACTTTATCTCAGTAAAGTTCGATGTGTTCTTGTCCTTCGTAACCTTACCATCTTGGTTGTTATGCGGGTTCCTGTTTATGGTATTCAGCAAGCGCTTGCAAAAGAAAACGAATTAAAAATAATAACCTCTCCAAATTCCAACAAACCCTTATTCATCTGAGTAGGGGTTTGTTTTTTTGACTTAAAAAGAAGCGTAGAGGAAGCATCGAATACCTATTGAAATAGTGGAATTTCTATGTTTATAGCACCCTACGAACTAGGTATGGGTTTTTGTTTGTTATGGCCATTTTGACGCTTTAAAAAAGGTGTAATATACAGAAAATCAATGATTTTAGCACGAGTCGTTTTTAACGGTTATGATACGGCTAACTGGTATTTGTATTGGATGTTTGGTTTATTTTAAATAACTTAGTTGAAACATGCACTGTAGGGTCACAAAGCGTTTGGTTTCTTGTAGGCGGATGGCATAGCCAAATAGACGCTTTGAAAACAGAAAAAAACCTGTAATGGTAATTGGTCTTTGTGTATTTTGTTAAAGAAATACATTGCAGAGATAAGAGAAATAACTGTAATTGAGCTTGCCGGTCAGGACGGGTTGTCTACTTGTTGTACTTCATTATAAAATTTCACTTATTTCTTTCGAATTTAGTTATTATAATTAATGCGAATGCTGCTATTTTTATTAGAGAAAAGATCAACTTAAAACCCTAATTAGAGCCAACATACGATCAAATCGGATATAGAGCCGATATGTAATAAAATCGGATATAGAGCCGATATGTTGTAAAATCGGACAGAGAGCCGATATTTTTGGATGTAATGATTAAATACAATATATTTGTGAAAAACAAGGAATGACAGCAATAATAACTGGTGACATAATAGATTCGCGAAAAGGAGAAGTCGAAACATGGTTACCACTTCTTAAAGAGGTTTTAAATCAATATGGACAAGAGCCCACGGACTGGGAAATATTCAGAGGTGATAGTTTTCAATTATCAGTCGCTCCTAAAAAAGCAATATTAGCGGCTTTTCATATTAAGTCAGCAATTAGACAAACAAAAAAACATGACGTTCGAATGGGAATAGGTATTGGAGAAGTTAGATATAACTCCAATAAAACTACAGAATCAAATGGCTCTGCCTACATAAGGTCCGGCGAATGTTTCGAATCATTAAAAAAACAAACCCTCGCCATAAAAACCAATAATTTAGAACTAGATAACACGATTAATATAATGCTAAGCCTAGCATTACTCACGTCAAACAGCTGGAGTTTTACAGTCTCTAAAGTAATTAAAAAAAACATAGAACACTCCGAGACCAAGCAAATAGAAATTGCAAATCTTCTGAACAAATCTCAAAGTAGCATTAGCGAAGCTCTTAAAAGAGGTGGTTTTGAAGAAATAATGAACATGAACAATTATTATGAAGAACAAATAAATAAGTTATGATAACTCTAATAATTCAATTACTCATTGCACACGTAATTGGTGATTTTGTCTTACAACCTAGCAAATGGGTTGAAGATAAAAACATAAAAAAACATAAATCAAAATACTTATACTTTCACGGCTTAATTCATTTATTGGCCTTAATCATATTGCTAAAATTTAACTGGTCATACTGGCCATATATAGCCTTTATTATTTTCAGTCATATGATCATTGATGTGATCAAACTAAACCTAATTAATAAAATAAATAACAGAATATTATTTACTTTGGATCAAGTATTACACATGATCATTATAAGCATTGTTGTCTATTTAGAATACCCATACAAATTAGATATAGAAAAAATATACTCAAAAGAATCATTATTTTTAATACTAGCGATACTTACAGTAACTTCTGTTTCATCAATTATAATGAAAATGATTATGAGTAAATGGGAGTTAGAAGAAGATAATTCAAATGACTCTCTCAAAAGTGCAGGTTTGTACATCGGAATTTTAGAACGCCTATTTGTTTTTGGATTTATAATATTAAATCAATGGGGAGCTATCGGACTACTTATTGCAGCTAAATCTGTATTTAGATTTGGTGACCTTTCCAGAGCTAAAGACCGAAAATTAACAGAATATATGCTTATTGGATCTTTAATTAGTTTTGGTCTATCAATACTAGTAGGTATAGCATATATGTATTTTATGTCATAACTAGAAAATATCGAAAGTACAACAAAGAACTGAGTTAAAAAACATAGGGCATTTGTGTTAACTCCAAAGATCTGCTTAATTTTTAAAGCAGGTTTTTTTATGGAGAAAAGTTAAAAATTACATTCGTACTTTTTATGCTAGTTATTGCAGACTTTGTGCTAAGCTGTGGTACGATTCTTTTGTAGTTTTGAATTTGAAAAGCATCGAATCAACAATTGAATCTTTAAAGTACTTAAAACGCCTGATGGGAGAGAAATACACAAAACGAATAGCAGTAATGGCAGCCTTTGTTTTTAGCAGTCTTGTTGCAAACGCTGAGGTGCGAATAGCAGATGTCTTTTCTACTAATATGGTATTGCAGCGTAATAGCGACATAAAAGTATGGGGGAAAGCCGATCCTAGAGAAAAAGTATGGGTCTATTTTAACGGGCAGAAACAAATTACGAGAACGGACAAAAACGGAAAATGGTCGGTAATGCTCAAACCAATGAAAGCAGTTAGTGAACCATTGGAAATGAAGATCATTGGTAAAAATGAAATCGTCCTTAAAAATATTTTAATAGGAGATGTATGGGTATGTTCTGGACAATCAAACATGCAAATGAAAGTTTCAGAAACAAGCAATGCACAAAAAGAAATAAGCAATGCTAATTTTTCCGAAATAAGGTTATTTACGGTTCCAACCACGGTTAGCACTACTCCACTTGAAACCGTCTCAAATGCCTCCTGGGAAATCTGTTCACCAGAAACTGTAAAGTATTTTTCCGCTGTTGGGTACTATTTCGGAAGAGATGTATACAAAGAAATAAATGTCCCTATTGGATTAATTCACAGCTCATGGGGTGGCACTTGTGTGGAAACATGGACCTCAAAAGCATCTATTACCAAATTGCCCAACTATGAGAACATGGGTGAAAGAATTGATAATTACGATCCAGAAAAATTAAAAGCGCAAAAAAAAGAATCACTTGCAAAAGCCATTGGTAGCTTTCCAGAAAAGGAAAGAGGAATGAATGAAAAATGGATGATTGCGGATACAGATCGTAGTGACTGGAAAACCATGGACTTACCCACGTTATGGGGAGATGCTGGCTATAAACACCTCAACGGGGTGGTTTGGTACAGTCTAGACGTTCATTTGGATAGTACTGACTTAAAAAATGATGCCTTCCTTCATTTAGGAAAGATCGATGATTCGGATATTACTTGGGTAAACGGGAAAAAAGTAGGAGAAATGAAATGGGGTTATGATGTGGAACGATTGTACACTGTACCTAAGAATCTTTTAAAAATCGGAAAAAACAACATTTCCATACGAGTTGAATCTCCGGGATATGAGGGTGGTTTTGGAAGTAAGTCCGATAGAATGTTTCTTCAATTGAAAAACCAAAACATTGCCCTCAGTGGAAGCTGGAAATATAAGATTGACAAGGTATTGGTGAAATTTAAAGATTCACCCAACGATGTGCCTAGCCTATTGTACAACGGTATGATACACCCTATTATCCCCTATGGAATCAAAGGTGTCATTTGGTATCAAGGAGAATCGAATACACCCAGATCAAAAGAATATGAAATCACCTTTCCAAACATGATTCAAAATTGGAGAGAAGACTGGCAACAAGGAGATTTTCCATTCCTATTTGTTCAGCTGGCCAATTTCATGCGTCCAAGTACCAATCCTCAAGATGATAATTGGGCGGAACTTCGTGAAACCCAAACCAAATCACTGTCTGTAAAAAAAACAGGAATGGCGGTTGCTATTGACATAGGTGATGCCTCTAATATACATCCTCTTAACAAACAAGACGTTGGAAATAGGCTGATGCTATCTGCTCTAAAAGTGGCCTATGGAAAAGACATTGTACATTCTGGTCCTATTTATAAGTCTATGAAGATTGAAGAAAACAAAGCCATTATCAGTTTTGATTATATCGGTTCGGGATTACTTACTAAAAGCAAACATGGCTACGTCAATGAGTTCGAAATGGCAGGAGCCGATAAAAAATTCTACTGGGCAAAAGCAAAATTAGAAGGAGATAAAATAGTGCTTTGGTCGGATAATGTAAAAAACCCAGTTGCAGTACGTTTTGCATGGTCAGCAAATCCTGCTGAGTTGAATTTGTACAATAAAGAAGGACTACCGGCCTCCCCGTTTAGAACGGACGACTGGGAAGGAATTACTGATGGGAAATCATTTGATGACTAGAAAAGTATTGTAGAGAGTAGTTTTAAATAGAAAGATTCCCCTTGATAAATACAGGAAGCGTTTCTCGCAATAAAGGGTATGAGGAGGCGCCAAAGTTGGCTTAGTCAATTTTATGTTAAGATTGGTGTACTTTGTGTCATTGAACAGCTGTATTCTTTTTTAGTTTTGTTGAAAAAGAGAAACAGGTTTAATTTAAAACGGTCCACACACGAAATTAGTCGGTCGTTCTAAGAGATAAACCATAAGGCAACAAAATAATTGAATTGAGATACCTCCAGTAAAGCATGAGAAAAACAAACATCTTAGCAGTACTGTTTTTATTGTCCATAGGCGAAAGTTTTGCGCAGTACAACACAAGTCATGAATCCATAGCTTCCTATGATGTTCCCACATGGTACAGTCAAGGGAAATTAGGAATCTTTATGCATTTAAGTGCTTTCTCTGTACCAGCGTTCAAAAACGAATGGTACTGTAAGCTTCCCCAAAAACCGAACTGTTTATAAGTAGAAAAATAATCTTAACTTTAAACAGTAATTATGAGAAAAAGTAAATTTAGTCCACAACAAATAGCTTCTATTCTAAAGGAGTTTGATCACGGGAAATCTATTTCAGATATTTCCAGAGCGCATGGTATTAGTTCTGCTACCTTTTATAAGTGGCGTTCTAAGTATGCAGGTATGAATTCTAAAGAGCTTAAAAAGCTAAAAACTTTAGAAGAGGAGAATCGTAGACTCAAACAAATGTATTCAAGTTTGGCTTTAGATCATCAGCTAGCAAAAGAGATCATTGAAAAAAAGCTATAAAGCCCTACCTGAAACGGCTTCTGGTCAAAGAGTTTATTGATTATGGCATAAGTAGGGCGTGCCGTATTTTAAATCTGAGTAAAAGTGTTTATTATTACCAGCCATTAGTCAAAGAGGATTCAGAAATTGAATCGGCTTTAAAAGAAAAGGCAGAACAACACTCAGAAGAAGGGTTTTGGAAAGCTTATAATCGTTTGCGCAATGAAGGAAAGCCATGGAATCATAAACGAGTATACCGAGTTTATAAATCCTTAGGGTTGTCTTTGCGTAGAAAGGCAAAAAAGAGACTGCCAGCACGCGTAAAAGAACCTTTGGAGGTTCCTAAAGAATTAAACCATACATGGAGTATGGATTTTGTTACCGATGTATTAGACAACAGTAGACGCTTTAGAGGTTTTAATGTTATTGATGATTATAATAGAGAAATCCTTTTTATAGAGATAGATTATTCTTTGCCTAGTAATCGCATCCTTTGGGTCCTGAATCATTTGATACATAAAAGAGGTAAGCCAAAGCGCATCAGAATGGATAACGGACCAGAATTCATAGCAAACATAACATCTCAATGGAGTACTATGCACGAAATAGACTTTAAATATATACAACCAGGTAAACCCACTCAAAATGCTTTTATAGAAAGATTTAATGGAAGTTATAGGCGAGGTGTTTTGAATAAATACATTTTTGAAAATTTAGATCAAGTAAGAGCGCAAACTCAAATTTGGATGAATGACTATAATCATTACCGCCCACATGATGCTTTAGGTAAAATACCACCAATTAAGTACGCCGAAAAAAAACGCGTCGCTGCCGCTGGGCTCATTTTAAAATAGATTGGTTTAAATATTTATAATGAAGATAAACCAATTTATTTTAAAACGTAAAAAAGTATATATTTGGAAAATCAAACAGTTCTAATTAAGGGAAGCTTACAATATGTTGGTTGAATTGTCATTGATTCTAACTTCTATTTGATGCTGGGTACTAAAATCGAATCCATCCGGAATGATTAAGGAAGCTACATTTGGAGAACCTTCCACAATTTCTTCCACCTCTTGAATATCTGGGATGACATCACAAGAATAACACAACATCAAAGAGGCCATACTCATACAAAAGTAGTTTGCTATATTTTTCATAATACTCAATTATTGAAAGTAATCTATAAGGTTGAAATTCTTCTGAAGAACAAAACCTCAGCACTTTCATTATTATTAAATTAGTCAAATCTAAGCATCTAAAGATTGCTTTTTTATATTATTCTTTAGGGAACTTTTTTACACGGACAACATGCAATAAAATATCGATAAATGGTTTTCACAAAACACCTTAATTATTCAAATTGAAACCTTCATTAGAACCTACATTGACCATCTAGCCCCCTAAACTGATTATTATACTGGTTTTCAATATTAATTTTCATCAAATAATCCATAACTGAAAACAGGCTTTGAAACATGGTCAACTTTATTCCTTTTTTATTCAAAAAACTTTGATCATAATCGGATATATCTTTTTGATGTTCCTTAATATCTTTAATCACCAGGCATAAATCTTGATATTCATTTATCTTTTTTGCATCTACAAACCCGAGATGTTTTAGATTGAATTGACTTGACATATATCTAGCTCCTGCTTTGATTGCAGAGTTTCCGGATTTAAATTTTTTCATATCCACTACAGAGACATTTTTACAACGCTCCTTTATTTCTTTCAAAACATCTAAGGTTCTGTCTTGACTGTTATTATTTACCAAACATATCTCAATATCTTTTATTTTATGCAACAGCTCAACACAATGATTGATATCAATGTCGTATTCGTTATCGTAACATATTATTATAATTCCTAATTTCATTTTATTTGGTTTTGAATGACTTATTGCATACTTCAAATAAGCACAGGTTTTCAACTTGCTCTTTTGGCACGTTCCCAATTGACGGATTGAGTGTTTTTTATGTATCTAAAAAACCCCATGACCACAGAAAGATTCATGATAAAGAAATAATAGGGTACAAATAATGCTTTTACTCGGGTAGATCTATTTTCTAAGGCCCAACCAACAAGTGCAGCAACATAAAAAAACAGTTGCATACTAAAGAAAAAAGTATAAAACCCCAGATTTAAAAAACCTTCTTGGTAGGCTAATACAAAGGACACCGGTATTAAAAGCATTAAACAAACCGGCGTAAGTGTCCAACGTAAAACACGATGAGATATATATTGAATGGAAAGTGTACCATATTTAAAAATATTCAGTAGCGAGCGTAACCTCACAATGGCTTGGATTCCGCCTGCTGATATTCTTACTTTTCTTTTCAACTCTTCTTTTACATTTGCGGATGCTTTTTCTACTGCATAGGCTTCTGGATCATATTGTATAGTGAAACCTTTTTGTACGACACGCAATGAAATCACAAAATCATCTAATAAGGTATCTTTTTCTACATGATGATACAGTTCTGTTCTAATGGCAAACAACTCTCCTGCTGCACCTACCACTGAATATAGCTCTGCGTCCCATTTTTTCAAAGTTGATTCATATTTCCAATACAAACCTTCTCCGGCACCCGAGGCCACATCGACTTCTTTATTTACAATTCTTTTTTCACCAGACACACAGCCTACATTAGCGTCTCCAAATTGATTCACAATACGTCGAACAGACTCCTTACCTAATAAGGTATTGGCATCACTAAAAATCACGATTGGTGTTTTCACAAACTCCATTCCTCTATTCATGGCACCGATTTTTCCATTTCTAGCATCTAAATGGTGAACGGTTGCGTTTGAATATTCCTTCAACAACTCTGGCGTACCGTCATCAGAACCATCAGTTACCCAAACAATGTTTAATTTATCTTTTGGGTATTCTAGCTCAGCTGAGTTTTTCATTTTAGCCTCAACATAGTCCTTTTCATTGTATGCTGCAACAAACAATGTTACCTCAGGTTCATAGGCTTTATCTAATACTTTTTCTTTTCCTAAACGAAAGAATCTTTTCAACTGGATCGCTATATAAAGTAAGATTCCATAGCCGATATAGGTATAAAATGCAACACCCAATAAAATCCAAAATATTATTTTAAGTAACCCCATAATTTTAGTTTTTAATTTTAATCCAAATCTTAGTTTCTAGATCATATTGTTTTACTATTCGAGCCGGATTACCCACTACAACTGAATAAGGAGGTACATCTTTCGTTACTATACTTCCTGCAGCAATTACAGAGTGTTTACCTATAGTTACTCCTGCCAGAACCACCACATTTGCTCCTATCCAGGTTTCATCTTCTATGACGATAGGAGAAGTTGACACTCCTTGTTCATGTATGGGGCAGTCAATATCTTCGTAATTATGATTCAGACCCGATAAGGTAATGTTTTGAGCGAGTCGGATATCGTTCCCGATAGTTACAGGACCTATAATTGTATTACTAAGTCCTATTTTTGTGCGATCTCCAATAATAACATTTCCTACGCCATTATTAATTGCTGAAAAATCTTCGATGGTTGAATATTTCCCCAATTCAAATTTATTCCAAGGTGCCACATCCATCCTAGTTCTTCTTCGTACACATGCACCTTTACCTTTTTTATGATAAAACGGATTGATAAACCATTTTATCCATAACCTTGGTCTAGTTTGATTTGGAATGAGTATTGACCAGTGAACTAAATTTTTTAGTCTTTTATTCGATTTAATAGTTTCTTTTAATTTCATCCTATTTGGTATTAAGAATTAGTGATAAAATTGGGTCTATACTTTTGTTTCCAAATTAATTCTAAAATTCCCCCAAAAGATTCAGCTCTTTTTTCCCAAGAATTATTTTTAGCAAATTCAATTCTGTTTTTAATTTTTATAGAAGAATCATATTTTAATTCACTTTGGAGGTTTTTTAAAAATTCTTCTTTGTTTTTTGATATTCTTACGACAGAATCAAATTCAGAAAGCTCAGCAAAATCAGTCATAACAACTGGTAATCCAAGCGACAAATATTCGTTAGCCTTTAAAGGATAAATTCCTTTATTAATCTCTAAATTGTTGTAAGGAATTATACCAGCATCATATCCTGCTAAAAGTTTAGGAACTTCTTGCTGTTTTACAGATTTAAAAAATCTCACATTGCTGTATTTCGAAAGACTCGTAGCTATTTGAGTATTGGATAAATATCCCGTAAATTCGAAATTAGTTTCAGGCATAGATTGAATCACATAATCCATTAATTCGATATCAAACCTGTAATCTAAGCATCCAATATATCCTATTTTTTTAGGCATATTTTGGTTACTAGGTTTTATTTTGCAATGATTTTCGAACATTTCAAAATTGACTCCGTTTTTAACAGCAAAACAATGTTTATTTATTTTTTGTTTTTCTTCTTTTAAATAATCAGAGCTAGCAATTACAGCATCTACTTTTTTACTGTATTTCTTTTCATCTTTAATTGTATTCCAATGATTTCTTTTAAGATCCATTCCATCATAACAGTAATAAATGTTTAAAACTTCATTTAATTTACCTAAGGTTGCTAGTCCATAGGTTGGGTTATATGCAGAAATAATTATTGGTTCGCAGATTTGTTCTTTCCAACAAATACTTTCTAAAGTTTCAGCAAACATATGAGTGTTAATCTTCGAAAAAAAATTATAGATATGCTTATTCTTAATAAAGTTTATTGGTAATGTTGGAGGCATTACTAAGTGTTTTAAATCTGTATTTCTTGTCGATTTTATTTTTATAAGTCTTTTTTTGAATCCGAGCATTCTATAAGCTAAATTCTTCTTGTCCTCTAGAAATAATTTTATTAAATCCTTTAATGTTCTTGGGTATTCTACAAAAATTACATTGTTATTTTTTGCTAACAACGACAATATTTGAACTGTTGACTTTGTAAATTCTCCTTCCCAAGTTGTATAAGAAATACAAATAATGTCTTTTCCTTTGATCATAATCTTATTTTTTTTTTGCTTCGAAAAGCTGGTTATATTGTTCTAATACTTGAGTTGCCATGGTATTCCATGAAAAATTCTTGTACTGAAGACTTCCTTTCTCAATAAGTTCTTTTTTATATTGCTCGTTAGAAGTTATTTGTACAATTCCATTATAAATTTCATCTACACTATAAGGGTCAACTAAATGAGCTGCACGTCCTGCCACTTCTGGCATTGCAGATATATTTGATGTAATAACAGGAACCTTAGAGGCCATTGCTTCTATGATAGGAATACCAAAACCTTCTTTCAAAGAAGGAAATAAAAACACCTCTGCTAACTGATACATAATTGGTAGGTCCATATCGGAAACATAACCTGGCAACACAATATTTTTGTAAACATCAGTCGCATTTATTTCTTTTAATAAAACTTTCAAATCAGCATCTTTACAACCTAACATCACCAATTTTAAGTCCATATTTTCATTCCTTAAAAACTTTTGAAAAGCTTTTAGTATTCTTTTGGTATTCTTTCTTGGATCTTTGTTAGCAATATGAAACACATAATTATCTGGCAAGTTGCATGATTCTTTTACTTTTTGAACATGCTCAGGATCTAAATCTTGTAAAAACTGATTGCTCACGCCATTGTGTACCGTCTTTATCTGATGTTCAGCCAACCTAAAACAATTACGGATATTCTCCTTTTCATAATTTGAAACCGTAATGATTTTTTTACTTGTATTCACCACGTTCTTTACTATCATCCTTCTATAAAGGTTACCAAACTTCTGATAAGAAGAAGCACTGCTACCTAGTAATTTTGACAAAGTACCCTCCATATAAATAACATCGTGTATCGTAATGATCAAAGGAATGTTCGTAAAAATGGGAGCAGTATTACTGGTACAATGCAAAACATCACATTGATATGACTTTGCTACTTTAGGTAATTTAAACTGCTCCCAAACAGGGTAAGATTCACCCGATATTTCAACGACAGTAAAATTTGACGTATTGGAAATTACCTTTCTGTCCTCGTCTGGTTTTACAAATATGAAATAATCATTTTCTTTATCTATTACTTGAAGATTTTTGATCAATTCTAAGGCAACCCTATCCATCCCATGCTTATGAGGGCGTTGTAATCTTTGTGCTTCTATTCCTATTCTCATAATCTTAATTTTTGATTACCCCGTGGGTTGTGTGAATGAATTTTTTATTTGCTCCTTTCATTCTAAATAACAAAAGAAACATGGTAAAAAAAGCAGATGGTAATGAAACAACCGCTCTAAGAGTATTTGTATTATAAAATGTTTTTGGCAAAGCAAGAAGAAAGGCAGCTATCACAATTCCTAGGTTTAGTAACCATAAATCGGCAGATATGCTTGAATACACCACAAATACATAATCTAACAAAACATATAGCACAGTCAATAAAACGGTTCCACCCAATAAAAGAACCCTTGGAGGAATGATCATTTGCCACACCTTATCAAAAAAGTTTATATTTCCCTTTAACAATAACTCTGACCAACCTTTGCTAAAGTTTTCACCTAAAAAAACAAATTGAGTAGACAACCATCTTCTTCTTTGATTTGAAAAATCAGATGATTTTTCAATCTTTTCATCCAATACAACAGCCTCATGCAGGTATTCTATTTTGATACGATTTTCAGCGAATTTAAATTCTAATTCTTTATCAAAACCACCAATTGCATGAACCGATTTCATAACCGATTTAAAAAGTGGATATTCAAATCCCATTCCAGAGCCAATTAACCCTGAAGAAAATCCTAATACACTATGTCCTTTTCTAAATATATGATTGTTAATCTCTTCACTAGCTGCATCAAGAATTGCAAACGCAGTATTTGTGTTTTTCGCTTTTCTGTGCCCTTGCACAATCTGAAAACCATTTTTAAAAGCTGTATTCATTTTCTTTAAAAAATCAACTTCCATGATATTATCCGCATCTAAAACAACAGCATAATCATAACTATTCTTTAAGGATGACATGCCCATATTTAAAGCTTTGGCTTTTGTGCTATTTTGGAAAGTAACCTCAACAACTATTATCGGTAATGTTTTCAATCGTTGTAAAGTTTCTGCCTGTAATGAATCTGCAATGACAACCACATCATACCTATTTGAATTGTAGTTTTGGTTTAAGGCAGATTTGGCTACATCTAAAATCACAGCATCTTCTTTAAATGCTGGAATCAATACAGCTATTTTGTTTTCAACCTTCGTTTTATCATCTTCTCTTTTTTTATAAAAATGCCCCGCTAGGGCAAATACAAAAATGTACATGCACGACATTGCTATGTAAACAAACACGCTATATTCAATGATTGTTAGTATATATTCTATCGTTTGCATATTGGTTTAGTTTTTAAAATTTAATTTAACTAGCTCTTATTTTATTTTGATTTATGGTCTTCTTAACTCGCAATCAGACTTCTTAATTTAAGCGCTGTGCGACGTAAAAAAGGAAAATGTTTCCCACTTTTAATATTGTATACAAAAGATTGAGTCTCATAAATCATCTTAAAATTCTCTGTGCAAAAAACTGGTTTTTGTGTAATTCTATTGATTTCGATAGCTTGACCTAAATCACTCTCAACAAATAAATTATATCTACTGTTCTTATATTCTGTTGCTTTATGGCTTCCATGATTATTCGCTTTTTGCCTCGCTTTCATATCAGGTAAGTCCAACATTATTAATGTATCATAATCAACACCATTTGCTTTTAGCCAAATTTCTGTTTCACTTCTGTACTTTTCTAATCTTGAAGTGACAAGAGTTCCTATTTTACTACCTGGCAAGTATAAAGGAGCCGCATTCAATAGAAATGATTTGTATTTATCTCCATCATCATTTTGATCTTCTGTAGGATCCACACATAAAACACCATCAATATCAAAACAAGCCTTATTTAGTGTTGAATGGTTGAAAATATTCCATTGAAAATATCTTGGTGTAGCCACAGATTCTAAACTAAAATCTGCTAAATCCTCTTTCTCAGGTGTACTGTAAACAACGCAATATTTGATCTCAAATTTAGATTCAAATTGTGCAAGATCTTTTTTACATTCTGTAATTGCTGCCCCTGAAGCAATGCTGTCATCAACTACCAATATCTTTTTATATTCTCCACCCGTAAAAAACTGTCTTCTAGCTCCAGATTTAAATACATAACCTTTGATAAAAGAGTGAATATCTGTATAGGGTAAATTTAGGTACAATGCCATTAAATTGGCTGGCAGCATTCCGCTTCTTGGTACCCCTACAATTAAATCGACATCTCGAGGAATAACATGTAGTTGTTTTAGAATTGTATTGTTTAAATCATTTATGCTTCTATAATTCATAGTGAGAGTTTTTATAAGACAAACATACATTTACAAAACACCTTAATACAGGACATTTCGATGGATAGAAGTTTAGTATCGTTCAATGGTTCTTTTTCGTTTTTGTTGATCTATTTTAGGAGCGACAAACATAAAAACCATACTTATATACATAATCATTCCTGTAGGCATCTGACCGAATACACCATTACCATAAGAAGCTAACATGATACCAGCCATTCCACAAGTTAATGCTGTAATTTGATTTTTTAACCCTTCATCTTTTATTCGGAACATTACATTATACCCTCCAGTAATTAAAATAAAGAAGAGCATAAACAGATAATATACAAGCCCAACAACCCCTGTATCTGCCCAGATCATTACATACCAACTATCAGTTGCTGTATTCGCTAAAAAAGTATGTGGTGTAAAACGTTTCCCCCAGTTACCTGTAGCACCAACCCCTCCACCAAAAGGACGAACAGCCATATAGCCTTTTAACTTATTCTGATTGTCCAACCTTACTTGTAGTGAGGCATCATTCGGATCAAAAGCAGAACGCATTCGACGAATTTCTGCATTTCCTTGTCCAATATTGGTGTAGGCAAAAAATATAAAAACAACCATTCCAATTGCTGACCCTAAAACCAGGATTTTAATATTCTTTTTTAAAATTAACAAAGTAATTCCACCCAATGCAGGAACGGCAATAGCGCCTCTTGTTCCAGAAATAAACATTCCTACAAAACCAGCAAACGCTACTAATATAAAGAATGCTTTAAGTTTAAAATTCCCTTTTTTAAATAAGGCCAATGTCCCAAAAACAACACCTGATTCCGCTTGAGAAGCTCCAAACTGACCTGCATCAGAATAAAAAGAAAAAACTCTTAATTTCCCAAATAGAATATGTGTTTGAGCGCCTCCTTGATTTAACCAACGTTGTTCGAATGGGTCAACACCAAAATGAAACTGCTGAAAACCTTTTAAAGTTCCTAAAAGAGATAAAAGTCCCCAAATGATAAAAAACGTATTTAAATCTTTCTGTTTATTAAATAGAAGAAACAATAACGGAATGGAAAGAAACTGATATAAGGCCACACCACGCATGGCGTAAAACCAAGCCTGAATACTTTCGACTTCAGGGTTTCCTATTTGTAAAAAAACATACACAATCCAGATTGAGACCAACAATGTTAAAGACGATTTTGCCTTCGACCATTTAATTTTTTCTGCAAAACCTTTAAAGAATAAGGAGATATAAATCAAGACCAATAATACATCCATGGTCAAACCCCAAGGGGCAGTTATATATCTAGCCAATCCAGTAACAAAAAAGCCTAAAATAACGAGCAGCAAAATGCCCCTTTTCGGTCGATCAAAAATTCCATATACAATACCAACAACAACAAACAACCCTAAAAAAACAAACAACCCCATCATTCCCATCATGGCAATGATAACAGCCACGATCGTCGCAACCGAAAAGACCCATAGAAGCACATTTTTATTTGCCATTCTATCAGCCCCCGTTTCTGTTTCAAAAGGATTTATATTGTTCTCAAATGAACTCATAAGTAACATTATTATATCACAAAGTTACATACAGCATTCCCTCAGCTTAACGAAATTCGATGATTGAACAAAAACTATAGACGACAGGAACAAAGAAAATGACGATATGAATGAAAGATTAGACTTAGGTATTATTTCAATTTTACAGCATCTAATTTGTTTAATTTTGAATGCAGTTGAAACCACAGTATAGCGTAGAATTTGTTTGCGCTCTTAAAAATTTCTAACAACGAAAAACAAAATTCTTTTTTTAAAAAGTAAATTCCAAGTGCAATTCCTACAGATGTAAACACAAGTGTTGAAACCGCTACCATTTGCAACGATTCAAAGAAATAAACAGCTATAAGGTCTCCAAGAATATTGGTACTTAACATAACACATACTTTTAGTGCGTTTATGTTTGGTTTATTGATACTATCCAATCCAATACCAGTCATTCTATCAATTGGAAGTAACAATCCATAGACTGATAAAATCCTTACAATAGCCACAATATCAAAACCTGAAACATTTACATTCAAATATTGATCTCCTGAAATAAGAATTATAAATTCTTTTGCAAAAACAAAAGAGACAATTGACATGCCAAAAAACAGATAGGTTAAGGCACCTGAATAAGTATAAAATAATTTTTGAACTTCTTTTAGATTTCCGTTTAAGCTTGCTTTAGACATTTTCGGAAATGCAGTTGCAGTAAAACTTCGTAATGGTATTTGTTGTAACTCTGTTAATTTTAAAGGAATACTAAATAATGCTACAGCGTGACTTCCTAAGGGACTGATACTAATGATTAAAATATCTGCATTTCTTAATAAGTTGGTTCCAATTAAGGTAAACGTACTGTATTTCCCAAAATCTAACAAGGTCTTAATTTTTTTGATGTTTGCTTTTCTGATTAAAGCTAAGCCATCCCATTTATTTACTATGCACAGAATTGAAGTCATCAAATTCACTAGCAACAGGAAAATAATCAAAGTTGCTATTGAAAAGTCAAGAAAACTATTCACAACTATTACTAGGAAGAATACTCCACTATTAACAGATTTGATCACGAGTATCTTGCCATATTCCATTTTAGCTTGAAATACAATCAATGCATTGTTCCATGCCAGATTTATAAATACCAAGGCAGGATACCATGAAAAAAATAAATGATAACCAGAGTTGGATATGATTCCATTAAAACTAAATCTCACAACAATTAACAGCGCAGAGATAATTACCGATACCACAAAACTGATCAATACGTTTGCTCCAATATATTCAGCACTATCGTTTTCAGTAGCTCCAGACAAAAACCGAACCAATGCATTGTTTGTGATTCCAAATCGAATCATTTCAACTAAAGATCCTCCAGAGATGAACAATACCCACTGTGCAAATTCATCGGTATTTAAGTTTCTTGCCAAAAGTGCGAACCCCATGAATCCTAAGGCTGCTATCACAAGGTTCCCTGACAAAGACAGAAAGTTATCTTCTCTTATTATTTTCTTTATCAATTGGTACATTTTATTTTAAATTTGACTTTTAGAGAAAAACTGGAATCTTAACATGTTTTTTAAATTTTTTCTTGTATTAGATCTTCTTTTTGGTAATTCACCTAAGAAAA
>Ga0206124_10000984_pt1 | contig 22916 bp, 18 predicted proteins | sample Helgoland_Spring_3_FD_148671 | JGI IMG/M metagenome (GOLD analysis project Ga0206124, IMG submission 148671) | Pelagic subsurface seawater microbial communities from Kabeltonne, Helgoland, North Sea - Helgoland_Spring_Bloom_20160321_2 | ecosystem: Environmental > Aquatic > Marine > Epipelagic ... | reverse complement strand
GCGTGACGCGCGGTTCGAAATCTTCCTTGTCCTCCCTCGCGGAGACCGAGGAAGTTTTCGATCGCGCGTTGCTCGAGAAGAAGATGAACTTGACCGTGAAAGTATCCCAAAAAAATACGAGTGCGAAAGCATTTTTTTCTCCAGGCGCTTCTATTCGTCCGAAGCCGTTCGTTATGAAGCATGACGCTAGTATGGATAAAGCTTTCGCAGAGCTGCGAAAAAAGTATCCGCGTCTTGCGAAGTCGTTTTGACTGTTCATCACTACTGGTATCAGAAGAGGATGGTTCATAACAACGGTCGTCCATTGCTCTCGCGATTTTACTGGACGCCTTCAAAAGAACTTCGTGAACGTCCAGAGCTCGCCACTGAAGCTGAGCGCGATCGCTACCTGTTTTGCTTTGATGCCGCGGCGGTGAAACGCCAAAAGGCTGAAAAAGAAGAGCGAAAAAATGCTCTGATGAACAGTGGCGGTGCGCTTGCGCAGAAAAGACGACGACGACGAGCGTGCTTCAATCCGGCAGCATCCAAGAGACGACGCAAAGCGCAGGCGGAGATGGATTTCGCCACGACGCAACCTTTAACGATTTGCTTCGAGCCGTTGGAGGACGTCTTGGAGTACGGTTTGGAGTACGTGGAAGCGGACGACGAACGCTACGTCGAACTCATGGCGCTCGCTGAAAGAAGTGGAACTCCAAAGTTCAACGCTAATAAGCGCGCGTCGCGAAGTGCGGCGGCAAGAGCGAATAACGAAGACAGTGAGAAGAACACAATCGTAGGATCCTTGATGAAGAAGATGTTTGGTTGGCGAGGCTCAACCGAATCGGATTCGTTACATCGTCCGGAAACTCCAAAGAAACGTCGCACGCCGAGAGGTGGAAGCGCGCGCGCGTGAGAGGTTCAGTGTCTGTGTGTGTGAAATATTTTTAAAGATGTGAGAAGCGAAAGAGTGAGAGAGAATAGAAGTTGAGTTGTTTGGGCTTTCGAAAGGAGTGCTATTGTCTTTGACGAACGAGAAATAACTGAAACAAAACCAAAATGAAAACAAAACGAGAAAGAAAAACGAATAATAAACCGAGAAATAAATGAAACGAAACAATTAAAACGAGAAAAGTAATATAATACAACCAAGCAGTAAAGAGAGGGCGGGTGAGAGTGAGAAGAGGATGAGGAAGCGACTAGTAGATCCAAATATTTTTTAAATGAGAAATCTCAGAGCGTTCATTCTTTACAGTTCCACAAGTGCATGTTTTTAGCTGACTAATATTCTACATCATCGCTACCGGTGTTATTCGCCTTCCAGTCTGCGCCACGCCTTTATTCGTATCTTCGGTGCTACTTTTATTGTTTGCGAACAGAGCGTCCACCGTGGCTTGGTCTGGCTTTTTCGCCGCGGCGGTGCCGTTAATCGTGGCGTTCTCCTTGTTCCCCTCCTCCACTACTTCAGTCTCCGCGGGAAGTTTCGGCATTTCGACTTCTTCGCCAAATTCACCTTCGTCGAATCGAACAAACGAGCAGAAACCATCCTTACTGGACAACACCAGAGTTCTCCCGTCCGCGCTCCAAGTCGCGCACGTGACCGCGGCGTAATGAGCGTTTGAAATGACGGCGACAGGAGAAGCAACTTCGGTATCATACACCATAGCTCCATCAATTGTACACACGCAAAATATGCATCGGTGCTTTAATCCTCTAAAAGGATTCGTGGAAGCAACTGATTCGTCATCGTTTTTAACGCCTCTCAGTTTAAACACCTTTGGCGAAAACGCCACGCACGTCGACGGTTTCAGTGACGGAAGGGACGCTTTCGGTTGCGTCAAATCGTCTCGAGAGAACACGTGCGCGCAGTCCGTACTTTCACTCTTCTTCGCGCCGCCGTGTTCGGAGACCTTTTCCTTGAGTATACCACTGGGCACGACTAAGAACGAACCACACGGCGAGAAACTTGGTCGTCTAAAGAACGAAGGCAAGGTGTCGTCGTGAAAGAGCATCGATGAACACGCGTCGTTGTTTTCGTTGCCTTGGTTACTGCTATCTATGCTAGACTTTGCGCTCTTCGCGCAGCTGCTGTACTTGAACGAGCTCGTCGCCCAAACTTTCTTCGTCGCACTCGGACTTTCGCCCTTCTTCGCTTTCATCGCAACCTTCTTCGAAGACCAAGCACACATCGTCCTATCCGCGCTCACAGAAACTATCCATTTTGACAACGCGTCAAACGTCACACCTTGGACAAAACTTGTGTGTCCGTTACCACTGCTCGCACCTAACGCGCATTTACCTTTTTTACCTTCGAAGGCAATCAGGGGGACCCCACCATTCGCGACGTCGTAAATAATCGTCCGCCAATCGATGTACGACACCGCGACGAGCTGCGAGTCGGCGGACCACGTCAAATCTAACGCATCCGCCGTTCCGCCACGCAACGCGCATTTGCACTTAAAAAGAGAAGGCGCTTCTTTCTCTCCTTGTTGTTTAGCATCAGATTCGGTTCTGTTGCCAGAGACAACCATCATCTGCGCGTTGTTCGTCGTCTCCGTCTTCTTTTCCTCTCCCTCCTTTCTCGTCGTCGTCGTCTTCTCAAACACGAACGCTTCGCCTCGGTCTCCACACGACGCGAGTGCGGCGCCATCCGGAGAAAACTTCACGCAATTCACCACCGCCGCGTGTCGAGTGATCGTTTCTTTATATTCCACGCGACTTTGCGTCTGCTCTTCTCCTACTTTTGCTTCTCTCTCGTCCTCTTTCTCCTCCTCCTCCTCCTCCTCCACTTTGTCGACGATTTCCAAAACGTCCCAAATCTTTATCGTCTTATCGCCTCCAGCGGTCGCGAGACGTTTATACGAAGAAGACGATGAAGAAGGATCGAATTTTTCCAGGTTGTGCCAGAAGACGGAGATTAAATCCACGCGCATTTTATTCGAATTTTGAAAAATTTTGTGTCGATTTTTTCTTCGTTTCTCGCTTTAAAAGTATCGTGTGTGATGACTTATTATATTAAACAACTCTTCTTTTCGTGTACTACTAGATGACCATTCTCGTATTATTATTCGTTATTATAACTATTATTATTCTCAGAGCGCGCTTTTTATCGCTTTCCTTCTTCTCTCTCGCTCTCGTTGATTGATTTGATTCGATGATTGCGTAAACATCATCATAAATCCGCTCTCGTGTATTATAATTTTTATAGTAGTTTACAAACGTAAGCCACCCTCCGTGCTTGCAAAATTTCCTCCTCTTTCTTCTCTTCTCTTTGATGCATAACATATAATTACTCCATTTGTTTTCTCCGATGATTATTAAAATTCTTGGCCGTAGGTGTCCATGCGATCCAACATCGCTCTCAGATCCATTTCCGTGATGTGTCTCGGGTTCGGTAACACCAGGCGGAAAAAGTTGACGTAGCCCATGCTGGCGATGGGTTGGAAGCCAATCATGGCGTCGCCGGCTTTTTGCATGGCGTTTTTCAACTTTGGAGCGACGTAACCGAGTTCGGCCCAATCTTCTTCAGTCGCAGTTGTCCGGTTGAATGGGCGCAAGCGCGGCGGAACGTACCAGAACCCGACGTTGGAGCATTGGGCCGGTTGGACGAGAACGAACTTGCCGTCCGAGTTTTCAACTTCGAGTTGGACGAATTTCGCCAAGTGAAAGGACCGATCGATGCACTTGGCGAAACCTTCGTCGCCTCGCAATTTCCACGCCAACCATAACTTCACGGCGTCTGCTTTGCGTCCACACTGAATGGTTCGGTCGCCCAAGTCCGCGCCAGAGTTATTCTTGTCCGGTTGGAAGAGATATTCCGCCTTGGCGCCGTTCGCTTTAGATAAAGAGCCGGCGTGCTTGCAGACAAACACCGAGCATTGCAAAGGCATGCCGAGCATTTTGTGCGGGTTCCAAGAGAAAGAATCCGAGCGTTCCGCGCCGTCCATGAGATGATTGTGCTCTTTGGAAAGCATGGCACCACCGCCCCACGCGCCGTCGATGTGGGTCCAAATGCGTTGCGATTTCCCGTTGGCATTTTGAAACTCGTCGACGACGTCAAAGATTTCGCTGAACGGATCAAAAGCGCCTAAAACAGTTGTACCCGCGGTCGTGCCGACGTAGAACGGCGTTTTGCCTGCCGCGATGGCCGATGCAATCGCCGCACGCAAAGCGCCCGGATCCATGGCACCGTTCGGCAGACATTTCACCGCGACCAAGTTTTCTTCGCCTAAACCGGTAACGATGGCGGATTTTTTGTACGAGTAATGCGCGTTTTCGCTGCAAAAAGCTACCAACTTGTTATTTCTGTCCATGCCAGCCTTGCGAATGGAAGAGTCCGCGACGTCTCTGGCTAACAAGATGGAATATAAAATCGATAACGATCCACCTGGGACGAACAAACCGTCGTGTTCGGGAGTCTCGACGCCGTCGTTGGTCTTCAACCAACACCGCGCGACTTTCTCCAAGCATGATTTCTCAATCTCCGTCAACGATGGCGCGACTTCGAACGTGTGCACGTTTGAGTTCAACGCCGCGGAGACCCATTCGCCGGCTAACGCGACCGGGTCGACACCGGCGTATAATTGCGGCTAACGCGACCGGGTCGACACCGGCGTATAATTGATTCAAAAATAACGGCGACGATGAACGCACGGACGTTTGCAAGATGGTCGTCACGGCGTCTCTCAACTGTTGCTCGCTCCACGCCGGTTCTTGGTGCTCAAAGGTCATCCCAACGCCAGCTTCGGAAAACATCGCTCGAATGCTTTCCGGAGTATTCATCAATACTACCGGTTCTTCGCCAATTTTTACGGATTGACGATGGTATTCGACCATTCTCGCCGCCGTCTCTTCCAAAAATCTCAACTCCGCTTCCGTTTGTTCTCTCGGGTTCAACTCGTCGTCGTTGCATTGCTTTCTCGTGTCGTGTTGTAAAGAGCACGCGTTTATCGGAAACATTCTACTACTCTTTTGGTTCTCGCACGGATCGTTCGCGCCCGGTCGCCAATAGATTTCTCCATCCTCGGGACTCTTTTCCTTGCCCGTGAATCCTTTCTCGTTCATCCAATCGTCGTTGAAAATCTTGGACAGGTATTTCACCCCAGAGTCTGGCAAAACGGTCACGATGACGCCGTTGTCGATTTTACCGCTCAAGACCGCGCACGCGTGTAAATTCAACCCGGCGGAGCCTCCAACTAAAACGCCCAAATCTCTCGCGACTTTGCGACACGTGTAAAAACTCGACGCGTCGTCTCCTCTTTGCGCGCCATCGACGACGTCCCAGGACAAAACACCCGGAATAGAATCTTTCCCGACGCCTTCAATCTCCCACTTACCAACAATTAACTCGTTTTCCGGAACGTCGTTAACGAAATTATCCCACAATACCGACCCTCGCGGATCCGCCAACACGGACTTGATCTCCGGGTTCACCGCCTTCAAATACCGACTGGTACCCGTCAGCGTCCCACCCGTACTCGACCCAGCGACAAAGTGCGTGATGAGTCCTTTCGTTTGCGCGATAATTTCCGGCCCTAACGTCGCCTCGTAAGCCAACGCGTTGTTCAAGTTATCGTACTGGTTCACGCCGAAATACTTCCCCGGATTTTCCGCCACCATCGTGTTCTCGATATTTTGATAATGCTCTGGATCGTCCGCAGCTACGCCACTCTTCGCGACAATAACCGTCCCACCATACGCTCTCATGCTATCGATCTTCTCTATCGAACATTTCTTATTCGTAATGACGATGTAATCAAACCCGCGAATGGCGCACGCCGCCGCGATGGCGCTCCCGGTGTTCCCGCTCGTCGCCGCCACCACCGTCATCCCCTCCTTCAAATCCCCAGCATCAATCGCCGCTTGTAAAATATAACTCGCAATTCGATCCTTAATGCTTCCACTCGGATTCATATACTCGCACTTCGCGTAAATCTTCACCTTTGAAGGATTCAAACTCAACACGCTCGTCACGTCAATCAACGGCGTCCCTCCAATCAACGCGTTCGATTGCACCGGCCCAGTCGTCACCGCTCTCCTCACCGCTTGCCAACTCTTCGTCTGCTTCGAAGAGGCGTGCAACACATCGATCGGTCCATCCGACGGCGTCGCGATCGTTTGTTCCGCGAAGTTGTTACCGTTCAACTCGTACGTCTGGTCGATCATTTCTTTTTCTTCTTGTCCTCGTGACGACCCCGGCGGCGACGCAGATTTCCCCGCAGCGAGTGCGTCCGCTAACCCTTGTTGTTCTCGCTGCTGCGAGGGATTGTTGATCGCGCGGAGACGAGATTCACCACCACTGGTGCTGTTCAAACCACTTTTTGCACTCGTGATTTTGTTGTTGTTGTTCGAGGATGCGGAAGTGACGAGCGCGTGTCTCCGCTTGTCGGAAACCCTCGCGAATGGAGAGGAAAAGTGACGACGTGCACGACTGAAATGGCTTCCCATCGAAGCATCATCGCTCGTCGAAGAATCAATTACGAGTTTTTGATTACCACTAAGAAGAAGGCGCTGCGTTTTCGTTCCTCTCTCTGCGTTTGACGACAAAATTTGACAATTTCGCAAAGACGACGAATGAGTTGATAACGCAACGCCTCGGCGTATCCGCACGAACTTCGGGGTGATGTTTTTTTCTCGTCTCTCAATTTTTTTTTTTTCGGGTTTTGGAGTACGCGCTTTGACTCACGTGAGTGCGTAAAGGTAGGTCACATTTTGACATGAGAGAGTACCCCGTTAGTACGTAAAGGGTTACTCCTCTCTTTTTGCCTTACAAAAAATTTTTTCTCATCAAATTTTTTCTTTTTTTCTCAAAATTCGTCGTCGACGTTTCTTCAAAAACAAAGAGAAGAGAGATGACGACGACTTTGGCGGCTTCTTCGAGCAGCGCGACGACGGCTCTGGAACGCGCGATCGCGCGAACGCTGGACGCGTTCATTCGGAGAAGCGCTCGAGGAGGCTCGGACGCGATGAGCAGTTCTGGTCAATCGAAGAGCCTTGGTGGTTTTAAGGGCGTGTTCCTCGGGAAATCCCGCTCGGTGGTACGACTCACCGGGAAGGACGGGAAAAAGTTACTCCAAGGATTGCTGACCAACGACGTCGATTTACTTCTGGAGGATGACGATAATAATACTAATACCATGTACGCGGCGATGTTAACGCCGAAAGGGCGAATCGTGACGGACGTGTTCTTGACGAGAGGAAGAAGCGATGATGGTGGAAGAAGAAATAATGATGAGATTTTGATTGACTCGTGTCAACGTGCCAAAGAGACGTTGTTGACGCAAATAGTGCGGGGGGGAAGTTACGGTCGGACGTTTCAGTGGAAGACGCGAGCGAGGAGTTGAGCGTACGCGTGATGCCACCTTCGTTTGATACCGATTATGCTGATAGTGGTGGTCGTGGAAATGTACTCTTACCGGCGGATCCGAGATGGTTTGGATTAGGACGACGCGGGATAGTTTTTGACGCTACGAAGAAAACGGAGGAAGACGCAGAGTTGGACGAGAAGGTGTACGCGAACTGGAGACACGCGAATGGCGTGCCGGAAGGGTCTTTGGAACTCGGCGAGCGGTTTCCGGGGGGAATCGAGGTTGACGCATTTACACGCGGTTTCTTTTACCAAGGGTTGTTACGTCGGCCAAGAACCGACGGCGCGGGCGGAGTTTCAAGGCGAAGTGAGGAAAGGCGTCGTTCCGGTTGTTTTTGATGAAAATAAAGAAGTCAAAATAAATGGGATAGTCATATCGAAAAAAGACGGGAAAGAGATTGGGAAAGTGGTCGCCTCTCGAGGTGGCGGCGTCGGGTTAGCGTTGGTGAGATTTGCAAAGGTGGAAAACGTCAGCGAAGGCGTTTCGATTGAAACAGTCGACGAGAGCGGCGACGGAGGAGAAAAGGAAGAGAAAGCGTTCACCGAGTGCGAATTTGGAACGCCTAACTGGTGGTCTCACCATTGGAATTCAAGAGATTAGTTATTAGAAGGATAGAGTTGTGTATTACTAGTAGGTAGTTCGCTTTGCGCTATGTTGTAAGTATAGAAATCTGCAAATAATGTTGTTTGTCTACGCGAACAGAAAGATTTTTTACGAGGACGTTTCCATTTGCTTTTGTTTCTTCCACGCGTACGCGGCTTCCAACAACTTCAAGTTTGGTTTCGCGCCTGCTTCTTCTGGAAACACGTAATCGTAATACTCTTCCGTCCCTGCATCTTCGCCGTCTTCGGTGTACATTGGACGTTTTCTCTTGACGCGTTTCGGCATCTTCTTGTCCACGGCGTCTATCAATTCTTTCTTTTCATTCGACGTGCCAGAAGCGTTTTCCTCGAACACTTTCCACGCCTCTAACAACATCACCCGTTCCTCTTTCGCATCGGGTTGGTTCGTTTTCAAAGCCTCCAACGCGCGTTCAAAAACCCTTCTCGCGTTTTGTTCGCGAGCTTCTTTCGATTCCGTCGGTGTTTTCTTCACGTGCGCCTCCTCTCGCTTTCTTCTTTCCGCCTCAGTCTCCTCGTCTTCGTCCCATTCCTCGTCGTCCTCGGGAGGCGGCAAGACGATTTTGTTTTCAAACTTGGCAAAGCTCATCCAAACTTTCACGTGTTCCGTCTTCTCTAACAATCGCTCGTACAACGCTCTCGCTTCGACTCTGTTCCCAATGGAAATTTCAAAGTCAATGTACGCCTTCCACAAGCTTTCGGGCATGTCTAAAGCCGGTTGTTCGATTGCCATTTCAAAAATGGCGCGACCGCGTTCGGTTTCTCCTAAATCCTTCTCCAACTCGGCGTATTTCACCCAACTCTCGCAATCTCTCGGGTTCAACTCTAACGACTTTTCGTACAACGATCGACACCGGTCCACGTTTCCTAACTGAGACTCGACCTCTATGTACGCGTCAAAGATTTTTGGTTTCGGAGCTAATCCGATGGCTAATCCCATAATCTTACGAAACGCGTCTAATTTTTTCCTTCTCAATTCAAACTTAGCGGCCATGATCCACACTTTCGAAAACGAAAACTCGTTGTGCGGGACCAACTTCAAGAGTTCTCGCATAACCTCCCTCGCACGGTCGTAATCTTCCGCGTCCAACTCTTCGAATAAGAAATAATTGATCCATAGATACACGTATCGTCGCCAATATCTCTTCTCGTTCGCCGGCGGTTTGTTCCCAATCGCGCGTTCGTACACCTCTCGAACTTTATCCCACTCCCCGTTCTCCTCTTCTAATTTCGCAAACGCGAACCAATGGTCGTAGTTCATCGGTTCCTTTTCGACTAAAATTTCGTATTCGTGTCTTCGTTTCTCCACGACTGCATTTTCAATGCCTTTCGAGTCGCCAAACTGTTTCTCAAACGTCATCATCGCTTTCCGGATCGAGTCGTGCATCGATTTCGGCAACGCCGTCAGCGCGTACTTATAAATCCCTCTCGCGCGTTCATACTCGTGATTTTTCTCCTCAAATTTTGCGTATTGAACGTACAAATCGTCCACGTCTTCCTCTTCGCTCAACATCTCAATCCCAGCCTCGAACACTTTCCTGCAATTTTCGTTGTCGTGTTTCTGATACTGCTCAAATTTCGCCCACTTCCCGAACACTCTCGTCGACGGATGCACCTGCGCGTATCTCTGATACACATCTCGCATGCGATCGTACTCCTTATACCGCATCTCAAAATTCACAAACGCGTTCCACGCTAACTCGCTCGGTTCCCATTTCATCCATTTCTCAAACACGTTTCGACACGCCGCTATTTCGCCCATCGTCTCTTCCATGTGCGTAAACTTATACCACAAAACGTCGTGTCTCGGCAACAAAGAGCACGCGCGGTCCCACACGTTCCTCGCGTGATTCACAAACCCAGCTCGCATTTCCATCTCCGCGTAGTTTATCCACACCGGGACTTCTTTATAATTTTGATCCAGCGCGCGTTCCCAGACGCTTCTCGCTCGTGCGAAATCCCCTTGGCCTTCCTCCCATTGCGCGTATCGCGTCCACACTTTGCTGTCCCAATACGTTCTCCGAATCACGTCTTCGAATTCTTTCCGTTTCTTCAATCGGTACTCGTACAGTTCTTCGTTGTTCGTGATCTTTTGCCTCGGCGCGATGTACGTGTCGTCCTGTCGCTCTTTCGCTTCGCGGACGATTTGTTCGGCGGTGATTTGGATCGCAGCGGCGGATTTGTTTTTCACCCGCGTCGCTCGAGGTTTCACCCGCGTCGCTCGAGGGAGGTTCGACGCGGTGGCCGCTTTGGACATGTTCCGCATCATGGCGTTGGCGTCGTCGTCCGCCATTCCTGAATAATAATGCTTTATCAGAGTTCTTTTCGCCTTGTTGTAAAACGAAGTGCAAAAGTGTGACTCAGAATGAAGAATTCGCCGCCAGGAGAAGAACTGAAGAAGAAGAGAAAATCGAAGAAAAAGAGGAAAAACATCCGTCGCGATGGTATAATAAACGTTTTTATTACAACCTCCTCGCAGACGCTCGGTTTTGAAACTCCTCAACGACGCGTACGAACTGTTCTGGATTTTCGTACGGCCACAAGTGACTGTAGTCGCCTTGGATTTGGAGAAACTCGCCTCTCGGCATCGTCTCCGCGTCGAAGCGTTTGTGTTCCCGTTTGTGGCCGGCGCGCTCGTCGCCTTTGCAGTGGAGAATTAATGTTGGAATTTCGATGGATTTGATTTCATCGCGCGATAACTCGAACGTTGTCCACGATTTAACTTGGTAGGCGAACCCGTCCAGGGTGTTCGTGTCGCAGGTGTAGTGGGTTAAATCGTCGACGTTCATCTTTTGCGCGTTGAGCGCGTCGTAGTTTGGTCGAATGCCGAGTCGCATGAGACCGATGAAGCCGCGAATGCCGCAAGCGCGGACGAACATTTCCGTAGCGAATGCCTGCGTTAATACTCGATCGATGAAGTTCTTTCGACCGGCGATGACGCCTTTGGACGTAAAGCCGTACAGAGAAATCGAGTCAACTTTCGGCCTTGTCAGTCTTTCCCCGCCTCTTCGATTGGGACTGAGGAGAACTCCTATCCACATCGCCACGCCTGCTCCGATGGAATATCCGACGACGTGCATCTTTGCGCCAATTTTATACCTCTTTTTCTCTTCCTGAACCGTTCGTAGAACGGCCAATACGTCCATCGCGAGTACCCGCAGCGAGTCGTAATCCACGATGTCGGTTTCCAAACCTTGACCTCTCATGTCCAACGTCAATACCGAACAGTTCTTTTTCTCGCAGAATCGCTCGACAACACCAGAGGCTCGCCAAGTTTCTTGAGTACCACCCGGTACAATTGAGAAGAACTACGGTATTTTCAAGCGACGAAGACGATGCATCCGCAGGATAAAACACGCTCGCCGACATCGCAAACTCGCTCACCAACTTTGCCTCGAGCTGCTTCGCGTCTTCTTGGTTCTGCTCCTGGAAGAGAATCTCCCTCGCTTTTCCAACAACCGTCGGCGCTCTCGGAACCGCAAACTCCATCTCAATCCTCCTCAAACTCGCACTGTCGTCCTCTTCCTCTTCTTCTTTTTCCTTTTCCAACAACCGCTTCTCCTCGTCGCGGATCTCCGCGTATTCTCTCTCTCTCGCTCCCCTCTTAAAAACGGGGACAACATGAGGGGACTTGAGAAGAACAAAACCGATCGATCGCATCGAAAACGCGATCGAGGACGCCACTATCGTCGTCGCCAACGTCAAAACGTCCTCGATCACGCTCAAAGCGATCGTTGTCGTCGCTTTAACTCGCGATGAAGCCATGTCTTCTTCTTTCTTTCGCGAGAGAATATTATATACTATGAAATAACGTAACGCCTTTTAACATTACATGCGAGACACATGCGACAAAAAAACAACAGAAAAAAAGAGAAAGAAATCGAAAAAAAGTCTATTATTATTATGTGGAAAAGCAATCGAGTGCATTACCCGTCCAAGTTACGTCGTGACGTAACGCACCGTCCAAGTTAAGGTATTCCCCGTCCGTAGTATTCCCCGTCCAAGTATTCTTACCCGTCCCTGTGAGACAGTTTGTTAGAGAGAGAGAGTCTCGTATTTTTTCAAAAGAAAAGAAGAGAAAAAATTCGAAAAAGTCTCCAGAGTATTTGTATTGGAAAAGAGCAATCACGACGGTAACACTACACTCTCTATGCCGAAGAGTGGAAGCAACAACGGCCGCGCCTTCACCGTCCTCCGCGACGTCTCCCTCCACTCCTCAATCCTCTCCATAAAAATCAACCCCAAAATCGACGTCATCGCCGTCGCCACCAAAGACGGCGCCTTGTCCTTACATCGCATCGACTGGCAACGCTTGTGGCGAACGGTCTCCCCGGGGAACGAGTGCACGTGCTTGACGTGGAGAGAAGACGGGAAGATTTTAGCGGTGGGACGAAGAAACGGAGACGTGGAGTTGTTTCACGTGGAGAATGGGAACAACCACGCGGGTGGGGAAGGCGCGGTGTATCCGAGCTGGACCGTGGAACGGATGACGGAGAGATTTTGCGACGGATTAGGAGAGGAAGAAGACGGGAAGAGGAAAATATCCGCGTTGTGTTGGACGGGCGTCGTTGGGAGCATAGCTGAGGACAAAGAAACAGACACGCAGTTGACGAAAGAGTTCGAAGCGTTGGCGAGGAGTGGAAGCCACGCGACGTCGTCGTCCGGGAGTAACAACACCGCCGCGCTGCTTTTCAACGACGACTCGTCGGCGAGCAAATTTCACGCTCGGCCAAAGCTGAGCGTATCGAACGCCGCGTTGGCGATGATGCGAGGCGGGAAGAGCAGCGGTCAAAGTGGGAAGAGTTTTGGGTTTGTGCGACGAAATAAAGGGGTGGACGTGGAGGAGACGATAGAGGACGACGTTTTGCTCGAGGAGGACGAGGACGAAGAGGACGAGGACGAGGAGCGTTGGGAAATCGACGAAGACCAACAGGCTTGGAACAGAGACCAGATTTTAGATCACAAGGCACCGCCGAGCCAGATGAACGTTTTAGTGGCTGGAGATGTGAGCGGGAACGTGGCGTGTTTTGGTTTTGGCGCGTTTCCGTTGTTTTGGCAAAAAGTACCGACGAACAACGAAGACGAAGAGAAATCCGCGGTGGAAGCGGTGTCGGTATCGAAAGAGAAAAACGCCATTTGCGCTCGCGTAAATGGCAACGCGTACGCGATGTTGTCATTTGATTTGCTCTCACAACATCGCGTGAAAGCGACGTACGATTTCGCGTTACACGCCGCGCACACCAGTCAGCTTTTGAGCGCGTGTTTGAGCTCGGTCGCGATGCTTTCGAAACGATGGAAAGCGGCGCTAAAGACGGCGTTTTACCACACGGTGGTTGATTTTGCCATCTCGTCGATTGACCCAGATTTTCAAAGATTTATAGTTACGGAGAAACCGAAGAGAGTGGGTAAACTAAGCGCCGGGGCGTCGTATTTGCGAGGTGACGACGACGACGACGAGAACGAGAAGAAAACATCCATGAGTGAAATCATCGCGGACGAGAAGTTCCGCGCGCAGTTTTGCGATATTTTTTGTAAAGACGCACTTTCGTTGTACGAAACAGGCATCATAGATCGCGGTTTAGAAGATTTTTTCGGTGTGAGGTGTAAATCGGGCGAGTTAAAGAAACGCGCGAGGCGCTTAGACCACGAGACGAACGTCGCGCACGACGTTTTGGTGAAGAAAGTCGCTCCGGCGTTGTCGGTGGCGTTTAGTCGCTTGCGAGAATTAAGAGGGTTGTCCAGGTGGAAAAAACACGCGAAACCGCTCGGTTTGAGAGAAGAAACGTTGGATAAGTTGTGCGAAGAAGTCGAGCTGGCGTGTTTGGCGTGCCACGACGCGACGACGGCGTGTACGATGGTTGGTAGTAGGAATCGCGCGATATTCGCGTTTCTAATGCGCGCGCAGAAACGCATGGAAACAGGCGTTCCATTAGCAGCGGTACCGAACTTACCGGAAGCGAATGTAGAAAATGTAATGGACGCGCTGGGACGAAGCTCAGAGTTATCAACGGATCGGTTGGAAATGCAGTTGTCGAGACATGGCGACGACGACGGTATTCGCTACGGCGGCTTGCGAGACTGCTTAGAAACGCTCCTGAAAACATGGGACGAAGACTTTCTTCGCGAAACGAGCGGTACGATTGAAGGAAACGTTGTTGCAACCCCCGCAACGCCTGGTAGCAATTCATCGATTGATGGCGACGTCGACGACCAAACGAAGAAGTGCGACACGTTGAGCGCCAACGCCACGTTTATAAGTTCCGGATCTCTCGCCGTTCAAGAAAGCTTTCGAGACGCCGTTCGAAACGGATGCCAGTTCGGTAAAGATGTCGTTGCTTCTAATTTTGGTATGAGTAGCGACGATATGGGTACCGATACCAACGAGCTTTACTACGAAACCGTCGAACCTCTCGATGCTTTAGAATGGGGGTCGTGCGCTCACTTTATTAGTTCCCAAAGAAGAAGACGAAGCAGAAGAAGACATGGCGGAGGGCGAAAATCCTAACCGTCACAAAGCCGCCGTTCTCGTTCTCGCCGACGGTGTGGCTACATTCGACGATGACGGAGAGGACGACGACGAGCGCAAGTGTCGCCGCCTTCCTCCGAACGCCGTAGGTCCAATCGAATGTTCGACCTCTCGAGGTTTAGCCGCCGTGCGCATCGGCGCGAACCGATTCATCGTTTTAGATTTAGAAGAAGACGAAGAAGACGACGATGAGAACGACGACGACGAGTAATATTATTACAATTGCACTAACAATATTAACAACAACTCATTTTATCAATTCTTACCAATCTTCATGACGTAGTTATTCTCCAACGTCCTCAATTCCTCCAAGTAATGCGAAGCGCAGAGCAAATCATCTCGCAACTGCGACTCGTAAAACTGTCCAAGATTTTCATTTTCATCTGCCTCCGTCGTGAGGCCTTTCTTCACGCATTCAGCGCATCGCACTCGAACAATCACCTGTTCTCCGTCGACTTCGACGGTCGCACCCGATTTCCCATCGTCCTCGTCGTCGGAGGCGTCCGCTGACATTTTATTTTTCTTGTTGTGGTCAAACAAAACTGAACTGATGATCTCGAAAAAAAAGGTATACTGTTATTTCACGACGAGGACGACACTACTAAGAATGGCCCCGTCGATGACGACTTGTTCTTTCTCGTCATCGTCATCGTCGTCGTCGTCGTCGTCTTGGTCATGGCGGCACAATAGAATTGGAAACAACAACAACAACAACAACGGCGAGAGAAACCGAGCGTTCCTGCTACCGTGGTGGTCGAGACGAGCTGCGACGACGACGACAAAGACGACGACAAAGACGACAGCCTCCTCTGGCAAAGAAGACGTTCTTCGCCGAGATAACTTTACCTACCCGCCGGAGTACCTCGACCTCGGTCCTCGCATCAAAAAAGCGCTCGTGGAAAGCAATGAATTCGACCCGGAAATGTACGATTTAGATTTAGTCTGCGACGTCCGATCGCCCTCGGAATACAAAGACGACCACGTTCCGTTCGCCATCTCCACGCCCGTCTTGAGCGATCAGCAGAGAGAAGAAATAGGGACGATGTACGTCCAAGTCGACCCGTTCGAGGCGAAAAAGCTGGGCGCGAAATTGACGAGCGAGAATCTAAGTAAAATTTTAGAGGAACATTTTTTACATCTTCCGAAGACGACGAAGGTGTGCGTGTATTGTTTTCGAGGCGGGGAACGGTCGCTCTCGTTAGCGCACGTGCTGTCGAGAATCGGTTTTGACGTGTCTTACGTTCCAGGCGGGTATAAGAAATATCGAGAGACGACTTTGAAGTATCTCAAAGAGGAAGCGGCAAAGTTTCGTTACCACGTCGTCGCCGGGAAGACCGGGTGCGCGAAGGGAAAGTTGTTGGACGCGTTGGAGAAACGGGGTGCTCAAGTGATTGATTTAGAGCGCTTCGCTGAACACAGAGGGTCGGTATTAGGAGAAGATCCAGAGAATGGATTCGTCGGGCAACCGAGTCAAAAAATGTTCGATTCGAGGTTGGCGCATAAGATGCGAAAGTTTGACGAGAAGAGAGTTATTTTCGTGGAAGGCGAGTCGTCGATGATTGGTAAAGTGCAAATACCGACGATGACTTGGAAGAGAATGGGTGAAGGTAAAGCGACGATATTGAGCATACCGATGGAACACCGGGTCAAATGGATTAGGCAAAATTACGAGCACTTCGAGACGACGGAAGTTCCGAGACTGTTGGAAAAATTGCAAGTGTTGGAGAAGAGAGTAGGGAACGAACGCGTCAATCAGTGGAGAAGTCTAGTCGCGGAGAAGAAGTGGGATCAGTTCGTGGAGGAGATTTTGGTGCACCATTACGATCGCGCGTACGACCAAGCGTCGAAACGTTCGAGACCAAACGATTTCGACGAGGAGAGCGGTGAAAGAAAAGGGGCCGATCAAGGCGGCGCGGACGAGTTGTTCTTGGAAAACTTAGAGGAGCAAACGTACGACAAAGCCGCAGAAGACTTGATGGAGAAGTACGATAAAGTGTTGTAATTAGTTTGTATATTAGTATGAATGTGCCGTAGCTTTTAGCAGCGTCTATTTATTCAATCTTATTTTTATTATTAGTATTAGTGGTAGTAGTAGTAGTATATGTAAGCTTCGCTGCCGCTTAGATTTTCTTTTTCTTCTTAATCTTCGTCGTCGTCCATGTTTAATTCATTCGGCGCAATCATCCCCGGAACCGCCGCTAAGCGTTCCTTGGCCACCTCTGCCAACCTAGCTTTCTCTTCTTCTGCGAAATCTGCGGTCGAGAACTGTTTACTCGCGACTAAGAAGTCGCGCAAGTGGTTCTTGAACTGGACCAAATCGCTTTTATATTCCATCATGCCACTCGCGAATCGCTCGACGTCGCCCGCGGACATGTTCGGGAACGAGCCGGCTAATAACGTCGCCACGTGGTCTTTGATAAAATGCGCGTTGGAGGAGTATTGACCTTGTTTTTCCGGCGGGCACAACGAGGCCGTCAATCTCTCTGGCGAGTCCGCGACGGTGAACAAGTTTTGCAACAACAACGCGTGCAACTTGAACCCGGGTTTGTGGAACCCATCCGTCAACACCGCGAAAATCTCAGATAACAACGTGAGATAAAAGGATTGATAAAACGCGTTGCAAAACTCGGACATTTGAAAGTACTTCATCATTTCGAGAAGTAAGTGCAACCCTTCGTCCGCGACGTTTCTTTCTGTGTGTCTGAACGCCCAAACGATGGAGTCGATGACCAACTTCAAGTGCTCAGGCGATAACGTCGCGATGGCGCGGAAGCAATGATTGGTCACTTCACGAAGTAACGAGAAAAACTTCAAACGGTGGTCCGGATAATCCTCAAAGTTTACCGTAATCATCCCTAACGTGCACTCAAAGACCGCGTCAAAGATCTTCGGGATCTCGTCAATCATCGCACCTTTTACTTTCTTCACGATGGCGGCGAACAGTGATAAGACTTCGGCGTCCCGCGCGTCCGGGACGTTTCTCGCGTAATCGCCCAGGATCGGATCGTACATTAACGGGACCAGCTGTTGCGCCACCAAGTGCGGATCTTCGCAGCCTTCCACGAAGGTTTCGATCAATCGCAAACACTCTCTTTTTACAGAGCGAGTGAGTTTTACGAACGAGGATTTCGACGCGTATGGTCCGCCTTCCGCGATGGCGGCTGAAATCAACTCCGAGTAGAGTTTATACACGTTCAACAAATCGCCGTAAATTAAACTCATTTGGTTTTGGAACGGCTGCCCGAGCGAAATGCAACAGTGCGTGTTTGTTTTCAAAATATTTAAGATGTTCTTGATGACCTCTTGCGACTTCAAACTCTCGCTCGATTGCCTCGCTTGCGTCATGATGAGGTTCCACGTTTCGTTCGGCGGCGTCATCAATCTCTGCACGTATTCCTCTTTTTTCGCCAAGTTCAGTTCCGAGGAAACCATGTGTCCGACGGCTTCGTAAAAGATGTGCACTTGGTGCGGCTCCAAATCGCGAATGGTGTTCGTTAAACCTCTCAACAACTCCTCCACGAACGGCTCGTGTTCGCCGACTTGCGTGATGACAAATTTGCGCTTGCACTTAATGGTGATTTTCAAGAACGTATCGCACGCCATGTCTTGCACTCCGGGGTGGGTTTCGTGCATAAACTCGAACAGTTTATTCACCACAGTTTTCAAAAACTTCCAGTGTAACCTAAGAAATCTTGGATACTGACCGACGACGTACATGATGTTACTCGCGATGACCGCCTTGTGATCTTTCCCTCGCATGATTTCGCACAAGTTCAACAAGTCTCGAATCGCCGTGACCAAAAATCTATTCTCTTGGTCTTCTTGCATGGACCCGGAAATACTTCCAATCGCCCAGCACAACGTGTTCAGCGTGTTCCACGTGTACTCTCGGCCGTTCAATTGATTGCTCAACTTTTCCAACATTTGTTGCTCGGTATCTTTGTGGTCCAAGTGCGCCAAGTAAATCAACGTCTCGCGCATGATTTTGTATTGGACCAAAACGTCGTTGTCTTTCAACGTCTCGCGCACGATGTTTCCGTTTTCATCTTCCACGATCAACACTTCTTCGGGTTTCGCCATTCTCGAAATCATCAACATTCTCAATTTACTCATCGGCGCGGAATATAACGCGCGTCTTTGCGACCCAGAGGAAGACCCGTTTTGTTGAGCTCCGCCGCCGGCGGGCGCGCCAAACGTGAAATCAACCGCATTCGGGAAACCGTCCTGTCCACCCGAGCCAGTTCCGGAATCGCTCGCTTGAAACAAGTCGCACACCAACGCGTGCCAGTAATCCAAACACACTTTAAACACTTCCGGTTCGTCCACGTACGAAATGTTCAACAAATACTCCAAACCGTTCAACAAGCCGCTTTGCAACTCGGGCGTGGTTTCCAACAACTTCACGTGCGCTTTGAAAAACTGCGTGAATCCAAACCGTTCAACAAGCCGCTTTGCAACTCGGGCGTGGTTTCCAACAACTTCACGTGCGCTTTGAAAAACTGCGTGAAGAAAATGGCCAAGTTTTGAACGAACGCTTGTTCATCGTCCGATCCGTTCGCGTAGGCTTCCGGAATGTTCGTGTTCCTCGGCAACGCCGTCGCCAAATGGTTCATCAGCTCGGTATACATCGCCACGAACTTCCCGTTGTATTGCGCGTCCACGAGCAAACTCCCAATCTCTGCCAAACATTGCAACACCACGTTCCTATACGTCGGGTTCGGAAACAACCTCAACAATGTTTCCAACAAAGGACTCTCGAAGATGTACCCGAGTGGAATCCACGTCAAAAACGCGTGCAACGTCACCAACGTTTGCGAAATCAACTCCGGTTTCTGCGAATTCGTCAACACAAACTCGCACAACTCGTGAATCATCGCAAACTCCGCGTTCAAACTCGTCTTCAAACTCTTAATCTTATCCTGCGTCATTTCCCCTCTCGAGAAATCAAACACTTCCTCCGATAAGAGCTTCAAAATGTTTAAACAATTCTCGCACAACGACTCGCTCATCTTCGCCGCGCCGACTAAATCCGGAATAAAACTCGGCCATCTGTGCGGCCAATCGTGCTTGACAATTTGTACCAAAACGTTATTAATCTTCGTCACGTACGCTCTTTCCTTCCGAAATAACTGTTCGTCCCCGGACAAACTGATCACCAAGTTCGATATAAAATTCTTAATCCCTTCTCTCTGTTCCAACGGCAACGATCCCCACCGAAACTTGATCACCGAGTCTAAGATTTGCAATGCGAAAAACTTCGTGTTCGCGCTCTTCGAGTGCTCTAATATCCCATCCACTCTCGTCCACGAGTGTTCGTGCTCTTGCATCTGCTTCATGATTTGCTCGGCTTCCGCTCGTAATTGCGGATTCCCCCCCGGGGAATAAAAAGCGTTGACGACGGCATCCAAAACGGTCACGTCGAACGGTTGCGCAAAATCGAGCAAGGTTTCCGAACCCGGGAACGAAGCGTTGGAAGACGACATCGTGGTAAATGCCTCCTCTTTCTCGTGCGTTTTAACGCGTTGTATCTCTCTAAAATCTCCGAGACAGACGATCGTTTGAGTTCTTCTTTGTCTTCTTCAAGAGGAGTCTTCTTTCCAACGTTCTTCTTTCAATTATCTCTTCTCCAATAATTTTCGATTTAAACAACAACAAACAACAACACTTGCTCTCCAACAAAAGTCACGAAAACAGACGCAGCAACTCTCGTGGTAAAGGTGTTGTTATCTTCTTCTTGCGAAATGTTTAGTATACAGTCAGCTAAGGCGTTTAGTTTTCTCTCTCGTCGTGGGAAAGAAAAACAGTAAAGAACGCGAGTGTAAGTAAAGTGATGAGAGAAATGTCAAGAGAAATTTGTGATGAAGTTGCCTCCTGTTTTTCTTCGACTTTTTTTGTACACCCTAAGTAACCCTAAACCATTTTTTGAAGAAGAAGAGAAAAAATTCAAAAACTGAACGCACGAGACGACAGTAAAAAGAAGAGAGGGAGAGGAGTGCGTTATATTTATATATCAGACACACTTTAAGAGAGATCGAGAGAGAGAGAATGACGACGACGGGAGGAAGCACCACCGTGAGACCATCAACAGCGGCCCCGGATATTTTAGCGGCGGCGGAAGCGGCTGGAGTGTACGACAAAAACGTTAAAGATTATGATGACGATGGGGAAAAAAAAGAAGGGGAAGACGACGAAGAAGAAGAAGAATCGGACGGGTACGAATTCGGCGACGAGGAGACGGCGATGGCGAAGAAATTATTGGCGAAAGATGAACAGAGAAGGAATGGAGGTGGGGATTCGTCGTCGAGTTCGGAGTGGTCGAGCTCAGAGGACGACGACGACGCGGAAATCTTAGACGCCGCAGAGCTTCCAAATTGGTTGAAAGATATTAAAGAAACTGGACGAGAGAGAGAAAAAGCGGACGAGGAAGACGTGGACGCGACGAATAGTTCACCGCCGAGGACCAAAAATGAAATCGTAAACCACGTTCCGGAGATGCCGGACGTGCCTGAGATTGGTGCCGAGGAAGAGATTGAACTCGTGGGTCAGATAGTTTCCGTCGTCGGCGACGTGTGCGTCGTCGCGAGCGAAAAGGAAGACCAGGCGCCTCTGGACGAAACCACGCCGTTGTGTTCGGAAGAGAGATTTGGATTGGGTTTTGTCGAGGAGGTGTTTGGACCAATCACGAAACCGATGTATACCATGCGGTACGATAAGAAGAAGTGTAAGAGCGCGAACGCGCCGGAAAAGATGACGGTAGGCGTGAAGATATTTTGCGTGCGATCGATGAAAAAGACGCTGATGCCAGAAAAGTTGTATTCGAAAGGGTACGACAACAGCGGGGCGAACGACGAGGAGATTGATGACGACGGCGAGTTTAGCGACGACGAGGCAGAAGCGGAAGCGAAGAGGAAGAAGAATCCGAAACAGAGGAAAAGAAAGGAGAAAGAGGGTGGCGGAGGAGTTTCGGCGTCGAAACTTTGGGAGGGGTTTGTGCCGAAACATCAACTTCCCGGACACCAGCACCAGCAACCGATTCAACCTCCGATTGGACAGATGGCGTTTATGGGTGGGATGAACGTAGGTGCGCCAGCACCAGGAATGATGATGATGATGCAACAACCACAAATACCCCCGCAAATGGTAGTTTCGCAGCAATCCGGTGTCTTGCGAGTTCCGGTGCCCGGCGTCGACTTTATTCCTCCGCCCGGCGATTCAGTCAACGCACCTCCACCGCCCCCACCGCCGAAGTAAGAAGTGAGATAGAATAAAGAGAGTCAGATTATAATAGATTTTAAGTGTTTTACATAAACATAGATGACATAAATTTCGCGCCTTCTTTCGTCTTCCACCACGTCTTTGTCGCTCTGAAGTTTTTCGCATTCCCACTCGCACTCACGCCTAACCCTTTAAACGTCTCTCCTACTATTCGCTCTAATCTATTCGCGGTCTCGCCACTCTCCATCTCCATCTCGCTCCCGCCCACTCTCGGCACCGCGAACCCGGGCACGACGATACCCGACACGTTTTCACTCCCAAACGCACATCGAGAGCCAGAGATGAGACCTTTCAACAAACCATCGCGAACTCTGGTCGCCTTTTCATCCAATCGCGTTAATTTCTCGTTCTCAACAGTCTCGCTCTCACCGAAACAAAAGACATCTTTCTCCGCGTCGCCTCGCGTCACCCCTCGCTCGAGCTTCATCGCCGCGCAAAAAACAATCTTCCGAGCGCAATTTTCTAAATGCTCTCTCACAAACCTCACCACTGCGTGACACGCGCTCGCTTCGTCTCGTTCCGGTACCATCACGGGGTTCCGGTACCATCACATTAATCGCCAAGCACGAAAGCACGACCGCGTTATTCTCCTCGTCCGTAAACTGTACCAAACTCACAGCTGGAGCATCATCCAACGCTTCGCCATCGTCGCTCGTCTTCACGAAAATCGCTCGTTCCAATGCGCTGATATCGTCTTCTTCTTCCTCCTCCTCCTCTTCCTCGTCCGCCTCTTTCTCGCCGTTCTTATTTCCAACCATCTTTCCAACCAAATCTCCCCCGTTCTCGTCGGTAAACTTCAACTCGAAATCTCTCCGTTTGAGTTTGTGTTTGCCGCCGCTTTCCCTGCTGATGGTCAGAGATTTCAACGCGCGAACGCCGGCGCCGGCGACGTCGCACAGGCCAATCGCGAGAATATTACCACCACCATCTTTAGGGAAAGACGACGAAGAAGACGATGCGGTGAATAAAAGCGCCTCGTCCTCTTTGCGAGCGAACGAAAGCTTCATTCTTTCACAAAAATCAAGAGGGAAAATGTAAAGCGAATTTTGGCAGTCTGTCGCTCAAAAAATCTTTCACATGTCTCATGTGTCTTTAGAAAAGAATAATAAAAACGATCAGACCACGACGCAAAGCGAACGACATATACACCCC